>Ga0131853_10005754_pt1 | contig 22412 bp, 30 predicted proteins | sample TergutLab28metaG_FD_92764 | JGI IMG/M metagenome (GOLD analysis project Ga0131853, IMG submission 92764) | Labiotermes labralis P1 segment gut microbial communities from Petit-Saut dam, French Guiana - Lab288 P1 (version 2) (version 2) | ecosystem: Host-associated > Arthropoda: Insects >... | reverse complement strand
TTTTTGAGGGCTTGGTATTCGTTGTAAACTTTGCGTGTGCTGTTGAGGTCAACAATGTCTTTCCGCAAATAACCCTATGCCGCAATTCGTTTTTCGTTGGCTTTGATTGCGTTGTCGATTGTTTCATGGGCGATACGGCTCTCGGTCATTAAGTCAATAAAATGTTGGTAACCGCCGTTTTGTTGCATGAGGTTGTAAATTTCTGCGGTGTCGGTTTTGCGGATTATGCTTTCCCATAAAGCTATGCCTTCGAGTGGTGGCGGTGTTTTTGGCGATTGCTTGGGTGCAGGGGTCGGCTTCTTCGGTTGTGGTTGTTGCTGTTGCGGCGGTGCTTGGGTCGGTTCTTGTGTTTGTTCTTTTTGAATAGGTGCTTTTTGCTCTTTAAGCGACAAGGATTTTGCAATACGAGATTTAATTTCTTCCTCGGTGTACTCCGCTCCCAAACGCTTCGCTCTCGTAAACCGTTCTTGGTCGGGTGCTTTGAAAGAAATATGCTTGCCACGCTTGATGGTGTAGCCCTGTTCCCCCATTCGTTTTATGAAATTTTCAAAGTCGGTAACGGTGGGTATGGTTGTGTCGATTGCGATTCTTAATTTTGTTTTCCAGCTTGTACCTTGCTTGTCGGCTTCCCATTCCGCATAACTTTTGCCTACACCTTGCGGAACGATTACGGATAGATTATGCTCCTTACATAATCGGTCGCTGACATTTCTGATTTCGTGATATGTGCCTTTATTTGAGCGATACCGTTTATGGGAAACCATGTCGGCAGCTCCCCATACAAAATGATTATGGATATGCCCACGGTCAACATGGGTGGCGAGTACATAAGCATACCTACCACCCAAAATTTCTTCCGCTAACCGCTTGCCGATTTCGTGTGCCGTGGTGGGGTCTACCTCACCGGGGGCGAATGACTGTATGAGATGTCTGCCGATTGTGTTTCCACCTGCACGGCATTGGTCTAAGTGATGATGAAAAATTTGCCCTGCCATTTGAGGAACACAATGCTCGGAATGAATGAGTAAATTTCCATCGGTTTTGGCAAGGTTGCAAATATAATTTACTGACCTTTGGATAGTAGAGCGGATAGGGAGGATTTTAGTAACCGCCATAATTCGTTCACCAACTCCTGTACTTTGTTGATGTCATTTTTGTGTATAGTGCCTGTGGTGTTTGCGATTCTTGTTAGCTGATTTATGTTTGTTCCGATTTTGTTTACCTCATAGGCGAGTTCTTGAAAATGTGCTGTATCAACTTTAACAACGTAACCATCAATAAGCATTTTTCTTGCATAGGCATTAAAGTTTTCTGTGCCGTATAACTCCATTTTTTTGTAGATATGTTCTTTTTCTTCGGCGGTAACACGCACGATAAGCTGTACTGCACGTTTGCGGTTTTGCATTGGCAACGCTCCTGTCATTTTAGATTTGGGGTTGAGGGATTGGGGTAATTGCAGTAATGGTTTTTGACTTTTGTGGTTTGCGATTTGGGCTTTGCCGTTAGGGATTTTCGATTTTTGGTGTTGGTAATTTGGGTTTAGCAGTTACGATTTTGCGATTTTCGGGGTTGTGGGTTTAAGGTTTACGGTTTTGATTGCGGCGTTTCAGCCGCATGGGTTTTAGGTTTTGGGGTCTGGGGTTTCCCCAGCAAGCACGCAAAAGGTTATCCTTTTGCTGTGCTTGCTAACCGTAAAGCCGCCGATTATGTCCGTTTCGCCAATGGCGTAAACATGGCAGTACCGCTTCCGCTGATTAAGCGGAAACGGTACACGGCGGCGGTGCGGTAGGGGCTTTGGATTTTGCCTATGGCAAAAGCCGTACTTTGGAATTGCACAGGCTTAATTTTTACGGTCATTTGCGTTTGTGGGTTGGTTGGGTTTTTCGTGCGATGGGGATTGTGGTTGCGCTGTAGGTTTTCCGTTCGGCGGTGATTGTGGTGGTTGCGATGTAGTTTTTTCATTCGTGGGTGAGGATTGCGGCGGCGGTGTGGGTATGGCTTGTGGCTTCGTTTTGGCTTCACTCACTTTGATAATTTCAGCCAGTTTGTCACGCCCAAAGGGGTTTGCGGTGGTCTTGTTTAGGAGTGCTGTAAACTGCTCGATTGTGAGGTCTACCGTTTCGGGTATCAGCTTTTCGAGAATTTCGCCACGTTTGCGTTGGCGTTTCTCTCGCTCGTCCTTTTCTTCCTGTTTCTGCTTGTCCAGTTCCTCGCCACGCTTTTTTGTAGTGCGGCGATTTGTTCATCATAGCTTGCGATTTTTTCTGTTCTTGATTTAGCCATAATAAATTTGCTCCTTTGCGATATTTAGTTTTTGGAATTTTGGGGCATAACAAAACCGCTCCCATGTGGTATAATCTTGGAAACGGTCATGTTCGTTTTGTGCCGTTGGCAATGTCATTTTTAATAAGCCGTAACAGCTTGTCGTTGAAACTCTCTTTGCTTGTTTTGCTGAAAAAGATATGGACATCGTATGTTGTTCTCCCTATCTTTTTTGAAAAGGTGTTGCTGTTGGCGGTGCTTTTTGTGGTTTCTTTTTGCATAGGCATTGTCCTTTCTGTTTTTGAAATGGCAACAAAAAACCGCCTATACTTGGCAGAGTATAAGCGGTAAATGTGTAGTTGCTTTAATTTGATTGTTGGCTGTGTTGCTGAATTTCTGTGTTGCTTATTTACTGGCTACTTGTGCAAGCACGTCCGTGCCAAGGGTGTATGTTTCAGCAAATAGAGTTTCTTTGGTGGCTTTACGCTCCGCACGTTTTTTATACTTCGTCCGCTCATAATACTTCTGCTGTGCGCCACTCTCCTTACGTTGCTCATATGCCCTACGGAAACGCTCACGCCGTTTTGCAACCGCTTCTTGTTCGGCTTGTTCTTCGGGGGTGAGTGCTTTTTGTTCCATTACAGGCGGCATAAATTCACCGATATAATTTAAGTGAATTTCTACCGTCTGCGGAGAATCAATAGCACCTTTGCGGTCACGCTCATGCACAACGATTTTTTCTATGAGTTCGTGTAGCATGGTTTGGGTTAGTTCTGTAAAATCGGTATAGCGTTCCACCAATTTTATGAAGTTGTTTGCTTTGCTACTTCCGCTCTCATATTTTTCTACGGTGGATTGCAATTCAAACATTTCTGTTTCGAGGTTGCCTTGCTCCTGTCCGTAGGTGTTGAGTAAAGATTCATAACGCTTTTCGGGTAAATTTCCAAGGGCAAAATCTTCATAAATTTTGTTCAGCAGTTTATCTAAATCGGCATGGCGTTTCTTGCAAGCTACTAACCGCTTTCTTTGTTTTTTGACTTCATCTGTTTGCTGTGAAGCCAAAACCTCTTTAACCATTTTTGTAAATGCTTCTTTGTCTGATTTGGCAAAGTTAGTAACGCCTTTTAACGTATCTCGTATGAGTTCGATTACGTTGGCAGCTTCAATGCGGTGTCCAGACTGGCATATAATTTTATTATTGCGGACAATTTCATCTGAACCTCTTGCGTAGTTGCCACATACTGCGGTTGGTTTGTCCTTGCCGTTATATATGCGGTGAATGTACAGCTTGCCCTCACAATCTTTACAAAATAGTAATCCGCTTAGTGGGTGGACATAACCATAACCATTTGGGCGGCGGCGTTTGTTGTTGGCTCGTATGCGTTGGACGTTGTTGTATGTTTCACGGTCAATTATTGGGGCGTGGGTGTTTTCAAAAATCGTCCATTGGCTTGGGTCAACATAGTGGGATTTTTTGTCTTTTAGGTGCTTGCGAGTTTTGAAATTTACGGTATCACCACAATATTCTTGCTTTTCCAGTATACCGCATATTGTTCCGCTGTTCCATGCGTAGGGGTCTTTTACTTCACGGTTTTTCCATAAGCCGTAACCCTGTAATGCTTGGTAGTATGCGGGGATTGGCACTTTTTCAGAAGTTAATATTTTGCAGATTTGATATGGGCCTAACCCCTCCATGCAGTAGGCATATATGCGTTTTACTACTTCGGCGGCTTGCTCGTCAATTATTAAAAGGTCTTTCGTATCGGGGCATTTTGTGTAGCCGTAGGGCGGCATAGAGCCTATGCGTTTACCCGACATTCCTTTTGCCTTAAACACCGAACGAATTTTCTTTGATGCGTCTTTGGCGTACCATTCTGACATTATGTTAATGAATGGGGCAAACTCTAAACTTTCGGGGTTTATGCTGTCTATGGAGTTGTTGACGGCTATAAATCTAACCCCATTAACCCTAAATGTTTCCATTGCAATCCCGACTTGAATGTGGTCACGCCCCCAGCGTGTGAGGTCTTTCATTATCACTATGCCGATTTTGCCATTCTCTACATCTTCCATCATTCTGGTGTAGCCTGTTCTATCAAAAAATCTTCCGCTTTCGTCATCATCTGTATAATGGCGAATGTTTGTAAAATTGTGTTGCTTGGCATATTGCTCCAATTGGATTTTTTGGCTTTGGATTGAATTGCTGTCCTCACCACTTTGACGGTTTCGCTCATCACCGATTGATAAGCGTTCGTATAAAGCCGTGATTTTGATGTGGTTTTGGGTACTATTATTCTTCATTTTGTCCTCCTGTTTTTGTGATTTTGGTTACGGTAGTCTGTGGCACATATGGAATTATTCACACTATCGGAGGTTATAAATCACTTCCTTGAATAAGGTATTTTCGATTTCAGCTTGCGAGTAGCCAACACTTTTACCGAATTCAAAACGGCGGTCTGCTATCTCGTCAATGGTGTGTAGCCACTCGTCCAGCTTCCCCAAAGCCATAAGCCTATTATAAAAATTTGGGTGGTAGCTTTCCAAAAACGCTCGGTGCAGTTCGACATATTTGCCGTGTTGGTTTTGGCGGTGGCGGTGCTGGTCGAGGTAGATTATGTTGTCGGCTCTGCTGGTGCTGTTTTGCTTCATAAGGACTTGCCCCCTTTCGGCTTGGTTTTAACCTCTGTCCGTGAAAATCCGTATGTGCCACAAACGGCGCAATCATCACGTTTTTTTGACATTGATTAAATATGTCCTTATTACAATACAACACCAGATGAAAAGTTATATTTTATTCATAATGCCGCCGCCTTGAAAACTAATTGTAAGCAGACAGATAAAAGTCATACAAGTAGCGGTGTTGCATTTATATCAAATTTGCGTGTATTTTATCGTGAAGATTTTACCAAAAAGCTATATGATTTTCCGCTTGATAAAATTTCGTCTATTGGCTCTCGTAGCGGATTGTTGTTGGGCACGGTTTCATTTTGCACACAAACGCATATGGTTGAGCTTAAAGTTCCAAAAGAAGCCGCAGAGATTATTCGTCAAATTCTCATATTTGCAACGGCTTGCGGCAGAGAAAATGTGCAAGAAACTACATCTTTGGAAGCGAAATATAAAGTTGTAGAATGTAAGGGTTGTACTGCCGCTGTGGTTGTGCCGTTGGGCGGTATTGCCTATTGTGATTATTGTGGTCGACCAGTAGGATGATGAGTAAAAAGCGGTTCTATAGCCGCTTTTTTTGTTGTATAATATACTGGTACATTGGCAAGGGGGATTTTTATGAGCGTTATTAGCGAGGTAAAGCGCAACGAGCGACATAGACTGGTGGTGGATAAACGAGAAAGCGTACATATCAGTGGGGTTTTGGATGTTATTTCTTTTGATGATGGACGTGTTATTTGTGAAACAGATTTGGGTGTTTTAATTTTAACAGGCAGTAATTTGCACGTGCGTAGCCTTAATTTAGAAAGCGGTATTTTGGAGGTATTGGGGCAGGTTGTAGGTATAAATTATGAGGATGAAGTGGCATATGTAGCAGGCACACGCAAAAAGCCGTCGGTGTTTGGCAAAATATTTAAGTAGGTGATGATGTGGAGTTTTGGCTATCCTCTCAGGCAGTAATATTTTTAATTTTAACTGTAGCTGGTTTTTTATTGGGCTTTTTATATGATGTTTTACGTATTGCACGCAATGTATTGCGCTTTGGTGCGGTTTGGGTTGCGCTACAAGATGTGTTATTTTGGTTAAAAGCTGTCGCTTTATTATTTGTAGTGCTAATGTATACGAATTATGGGCAAATTAGAGGTTTTGTGTTTTTAGCAGCAGGTCTTGGTGTTTTGCTTTATTTTCTTAGTATTAGCCGTAAAATTTTTAAATTTGGCACAAAAACTGCGGTTTTTGCAATTGGGGTATTGCGTAAAGGTAAAAATTATGGTAAGATAAAGGTTGTGAGTTTGCAAAAGATGATAAGACGAGGCGGTGATGAAAATGGCGAAACAGCCGGATAAGTCAGCTGATATAGGGCGGAAGGCTTTATTTGGACTAAAAACTTTATTTCAGCTTGCGATTTTGGTTGGTATGGTTTTTGCTACCTTTTGGATTTCGGCGGGCATTATGGAAGATATTGCTGATGTGCAAGCCGATACGGCAATTGTGCAACAACAAATTGATGTTGAAATATTGCGCCAAATGGATATTGAAGAATCTGCCGCTCATCAGCAGTCTATATCTTTTGTTGAAGAAATGGCAAGGCAGTTTTTAGGATTGGCTCATAGGGATGAATTTATTTTTATTATGACGGATTGAGGTGCGAAAGATGCTAGAAATTAATATTAGACCTGACGCAGACGAAAATTATTATTTACTGCAATCTGCAATAAAGGCGCATTTGCAAGACGAGACAGACCTTATAGCAAACTTTGCAAATATAGCATCCTTTATATATTGCACATTGCCTGATGTTAGCTGGGCTGGTTTTTATTTGGTGCAGGACGATGTTCTTGTGCTTGGTCCTTTTATGGGCAAGCCTGCTTGTACACGCATACCTTTTGGCAAGGGTGTTTGTGGACACGTTGCCGCTACGTTGCAAACTGTGATTATACCAAATGTACACGAATTTGAGGGGCATATAGCCTGCGATTGGGACACTAATTCTGAAATTGTTCTGCCGCTTTTTAGAAAGGGCAAATTGTTTGGCGTGCTTGATGTAGATTCTGTGTCCTTTGATAGATTTAAGGAAGAAGATGTTGCGGGCTTGTCAAAAATTGCCGCCGCTATTAATGAATATTTAGATACTTTGAATTAGAGGAATGATACAAATGAATGCAATTGAAACCTTAAAACAGCGTGGCTTTATTGCGCAGATGACGCACGAGGCTGAAATTATCGAGCTTTTTGATAAAGAAAAAGTTGTCTTTTACTGCGGCTATGACCCAACGGCGGATAGTTTGCATATTGGTCATTATCTTACTTTTATGGCGGTGGCTTGGTTACAGCGTGCAGGGCATACCCCTATAATTTTGCTTGGCGGCGGTACGGGTATGGTTGGCGACCCCGACAAACCTGACACCATACGCCCAATGATGAGCATAGACGAAATAGACCATAATGTGGCACAGTTTAAAGCGCAAGCAGAAAAATATATTGATTTTAACGAAGGCAAGGCTATTTTGGTTAATAATGCCGAGTGGCTTCGCAACCTTAATTACGCCAGTTTTATACGTGAATATGGCGTGCATTTTTCTGTAAACCGTATGTTAGCGGCGGATAAATATAAGACGAAGTTTGAAGGAAGCGGATTGAACTTTTTAGAACTTAATTATCAAGTAATGCAGGCATATGATTTTTTAGAGCTTAACCGACGCTTTAACTGCAAAATGCAGATTGGCGGCAACGACCAATGGACGAATATTATTGCTGGTGTCGAGCTAGTGCGCCGTGTTGACCAAAAGGATGTTTTTGGTTTTACTTGCAACCTTTTAACAAAATCTGATGGAACGAAAATGGGCAAAACAATGAGCGGAGCCATTTGGATAGATGTCAAAAAAACTACTCCGCACGAGTTTTATCAATATTTTAGGGATTTGGATGATGCTTCTGTCAAAAATACTCTTAAGTTATTGACTTTTTTACCACTTGAACAAATTGAGGAGCTTTGTGCTGTAGAGGGCGAGGCTATGAACCGCGCTAAAGAGGTGCTTGCTTACGAGGTTACGAAAATTGTACACGGTGAGGAAGCGGCAAACCAAGCGCAAACGTCAATACCTTCTTTTGAAATTGATAGTATGATATTGGCTGATGGGATAAATATAGTTGATTTGCTGGTGATAACAGACATGTTGCCGTCTAAAGGTGAGGCTCGCCGAAATATACAGCAGGGCGGCATTACGATTGGTGGGCAAAAAATAGCTGACCATAGCCACGTTGTGAAATTATCACATTTTGAAAATGGTGAAATTATTATGCAAAAGGGTAAGAAGCATTTCTTGAGGGTTGTTGTGAAATAGAGGTGTGCTTATGCCGAACAAAAGTTCGTTTACCAAACATCCAATTATAACGAGTTTAATATACACCGTAATCATTTCTGCGGTTCTTTTGATTAGCAGTAGTATGTTCATTAACCATCTTGATGGAATATTTGGTATTATTGCTGATGCGGTTCTTCGGGGAGTTCTTGCTATTTTAGGTATTTATTTCCTTGGAAAACTGCTTTGATGTAATGGATTTTCATATGTATTTTCGCCAAAAGGCTCGAAAAAGGCATTGTTGGCTTCGTCGGCACTTTTGATATGTATTTTAGTAATGTTATTGCGTTTTTTTATCATTGGCGAGACTAATCGTGAATTTCTATCAATTTTGCCCTTTGTATTTGTGCGAAATTTATCAAGCGGGATGTTTGAGGAGATTGTTTTTCGCGGGCTTTTAATGACGGCAATGTTATGTTATTGGGGCAATACGGTAAAAGGCAGATTGGGAGTGCTTTTTCTTAATGCCGCAATATTTGGTATGGCGCATATACCAAATGGCGTACTTACTGTTATTTTTACTTTTTTTCTTGGGTTTGGCTTTGCTTCTGTATATATTTATTCTAATAATCTACTTGTTATTGGCATTATCCACGGCATTTGGAATACAGCTAACCTTATTGCATTTGGCTCAATAGCTAATAGTGAAATTATGTATGACGCAATATTTATCGTCACGCTTGTATTGATGGTTCTTTCTGTTACGACACTGGCAATTATTACAACTATAAAAGCACAGCCATTTTCGCAAAGAATGAACATAAGTTAAAAAAGGCGTTGGGAAAATCCAACGCCTTTGTAGTGTCTATAAACTTTCTAATTTACGTATAGCATTTGGAAATTTTGCCATTATAATACGGATTACTATGTAACCTACTATGGTAACAACGACGAATTGCCCAAAGGCAACCGAGCCAGCAAAAGGTAAAAATGCTGCCCAGCTTAGATGTTCAAATGTTAGGGCTTGTATACCGTCGGCGTAGATTAGGAAGACGAAGGGTATGACGATGGCGTTGATGATTACAGGCCAAAAGGATGACACCAAAAGGTTGTCTATGGTACGTTTGGTTATGCGAATGAGTATGAGAACGATGGCGGTTGCCAGTGTGCCAAAGATGATGTCAACCAAGCCATATGGCGAAAAAAGGTTGGCGATAAGTGTACCAAGCAAAACGCCTGGGACGAAAATGGGGTTAAAATAAGCCAAAAGCGTAAGCATTTCTGCTATACGAAACTGGAAAGGACCAAATGCCATAAAAGGCGTAGCTAATGTGACGGCGGCATAAAGAGCCGCAGTGATGGCGATTATCGCCATACGATTAGTAGTAATCTTCATTAAAAAAACACTCCCTGTTTTAATTTTTTGTGAGGTGGTGTTCAGGCACACCTCGCATAATTTATGTAGTTATTTTTTCTCTGTGTTTTCACGCAAGCACGACGGCAAATTGCCTTTTTCCTTATGCGCTTTTACACATTCGCAACATTTGCCACGACGCGGACATTCTAGGTTGCTACAAGAGCAATCTTTTACACAAGCCATTTTTTCACCTCCTTTAAAATTATTCGTTCAACATCGAGATGATTTCGTGGATAAGGAACATTCTATTATCCAATTCATCAGTTTTTTGGGCAATTAATGCCAGCTCATCACTTAGATGTTTTGGAATTTCACCCTTATATTTATAGCGCACTTTGTGCTCTAATGTTGACCAAAAATTCATTGCTTCTGTGCGAATTTGTATTTCCGCCTTTACATTTTCAATGCGACCCGAATAAAACACGGGTACTTCTAAAATAATATGGTAACTGCGGTAGCCGCTTGGTTTTGGGTTTGTTACATAATCTTTTTCTGTTAAAATATTAATGTCGGGCATAGAGCGCAAAATACCCACCAACGAATTTATATCTTCGTTAAAATGGCATATAATGCGGCAACCCGCAATGTCGAAAAGGTTTTCTGCCGCAGATTCTACCGTAAGGGGTTTACCTAATTTATATAATTTAAGTGCTATGGAGCTAGGAGTTTTTAGGCGGCTGGATATATGGTCGATAATATCTTTATCTTGAAAGGATTTTAAATCGCTATGTACAATGCGTAATTTTGTCATCAAAGTTTGTAGACCCCATTCGTAAACACACAGCATTTTCTTTAGTTTTTCAAATTCAACATCGCTAAATTGTACAGTCATAAAAATCCTCCGTTATGCAGGTAGCACTATTGTAAAAATTGCCCCGCTATTATTAGCACTTTCTGCCGCTACTGTGCCTTTGTGTTGTTCTACAATAGATTTAACAATAGATAAACCAATGCCTGTGTTTCCGTTTTCTCCCTTATAAAAACGCTCGAAAATATGCGGCATAACATCTGCTTCAATACCATCGCCGTCATCTGATACGATTATAAAAATGTGTCCGCCTTTTTTGCGGCAGGCAAGTGTAATTTCGGATTTTGCATAGCGTATTGCGTTGGCTACAAGATTATCGATTGCACGTGAAATAAGCTCCATTACGCATTTATGCATTATTTCATTGTCATCAAAATCATATACAAAATGGATATTGCGCTTGTCTGCCATAGCTTGTTGTCTTGCGGCACACTCCTTAATAACTTGTATTAAATTTGCATTAGTTTTTGTATGCGCTGTTGTTAAATTGTCGATTTGCGAGATATATAGCAAATCTTTTACAAGCTCTGTTAATTTGTCTGTTTCTGACAAAATGGTTTCAGCGGCTTCCTTGGGTGACATAATGCCGACCGCAATACCTTCTGCGTAACATTTTATTGACATTAATGGTGTGCGTAATTCGTGCGAAGCATTTTGAAAAAATATTTTTTGTTCATTATCATAAGCGGCTAATTGCTTTACAGACTTGTTTAATGCGTCGTTTAAATCGGCGAGTTCTTCATCTTCAAATTCAAAATCATTTGCATCAAAATTCCCTTTGCCGATTTTAGCGGCAAAATCACCTAATTTCTCAATTGGTTTTGTTATAGAGTTTGACAAAAAATATGTGGAAAGAGCGGCAAAAATAAACATCACACTAACCGAGGCAAATAAAATGTGTGCTATACGTGCAAAATCAAAGCTAATTGCAAGATTAATAATAACACCCGTAATTGCAAACGCAAAAAACAGCAACCCTATAAAGGTTACTAATATCCTTTTGCGGATTTTAACTTTCTTTTTCACGCTTTTGCTCCCCGCTCGAAATCAATGCGTCTAAAAATAGCTTCTACACGCTTTACCAAAGCCATTGGCGAAAATGGTTTGATTAAATAGTCATCGCTACCTAAATCAAGCCCTGTTGCATAGTCCAAATCGCTGTCCCTAGCGGTTAGCATTATAATAGGTACGGTCGATTTTTCACGCAACGTCTTGCATATTACAAAACCATTAGAACCCGGCATCATTACATCAAGCACAACCAAATCGGCTGGATTATCTGCAAAAGCCTCCATTAGTAAATCTCCGCTTTCAAAGTCTTTTACTAAAAACCCTGAATTTTCTAAAAAGGTCTTTATGGCAATGCGTATATTAGCCTCGTCATCGGCTATGTATATCTTCCTTTGTGTGCTCATAGCTATTTGTTCTCCTATTTTGTTTTCAAGAAGTAATATACTTTATTTAAAGCATATTCTGCTAATTCGTTATTATGGTTTTGTTCGATTGCTTTTTCAAAAGATTTTTGTGCCGCCGCATACTTGCCTTTATTAAATGCTGACACACCGAAGGCATAGATGATTGCAGAACGTATATTTGGCTTTCGCATTTGAAAAATAATGTGCAAAAAACCTAATAATGCCGCCACCATACCGCCTATTATTACAATGGTGTTTTGGCTTAACAAACTAAATGTCATTGCGGACAACCCAATTATTGCCAGATGTAGTTTAATGCCGATTGCACCATATGGCAATGTAGGTGAGCCAACTTTTTTTATAACATCTACGTCTTTAGAATATGCCTTTGACTTTAACAGCTCTTGCACTTCTTGACGGCGCAGGCTTGATGGTTTTTTGCGAGCTTTTGGTATATTTGCGGTGCTTTTTAGTATCTCGAACTCCGAAATTTCGTTGTTTACAATCTTAAATAAAATGTGTATGGATTTTTTTAGAGGCTTACCACGTGCTGGTCGCACCTTTTTAGACACATTTAGTATATAGCTTTCGTTTTGTCGATATAAATCCATTGGGTTAAGAACGATAAGGTTGCGGGTGTCGTCGTAAGTTATAATAGAGTTTAATATATATCCCTTTTTGTCGGTTATGTTCATTGTGTTTCTGTTTACTGTTGTAGGGTCTAGCGGAATATTAAAACGAATAAACCAATGCACCTCGCCGTCGGGTTCGGTGATATTGGTTGTTATTCGCCCCTTGATATTAGGGTTTTGCGCCGCAATAACAAAATTGTTTTGCTTTATTTTAGACTCTTCATAAAGTTGTTGTTTTTGCTTGTTGTCCATATGAACACCTCACAGGTTATTCATTGCTTTCTTGATATTCGCTATATTTTGCGTCCGCTTGCTCTTGTGTTATTGTGTTAAAAAATGTAATTGGGCTAATGCTTGCCATACGGAAATATTCTTTTGCACGGTCTGTATGTCCGTCTTTTTCACATAATATACCCATAAAATAATTGCTATCGGCAAGCGTGCCTTTAAGTGATAACGCTTGTTCAAAAGCATTGCGAGCTTTATCAAAATCTTCTAATTTATAATAAATTTGCCCTAGATTATCCCAAGCTGACGCATAATTACCATCATCCTCTACAGCCATATTGCTTATTTCCAGTGCTTTGTCTAAATCGCCTTCGGCCATATACAAAAAGCCCAAGGTTGTTAATGCAGATGTATTGACATATTCATATTTTTCACGCATATCTTCCAAAACTTTTATGGCAGCTTTTGGGTCTTTGTTCATCCAGTGGCAGGTTGCAACAGTTATTAGTGTATTCTTCTCGTCTGCTACAGTTTTGGCAAGTTCTAAAGCCCTGTCTAACTGTTTAAAAGCACCCTGTGCATCATTGTCTTCTTGCATTAATAAAAGAGCGTAATATAGATGGCTATGCGGGCTTTTAACCCCAGCACTGGTAGCCTTGCGCAACAAGACCCTAGCACGTGTATAATGCCCTGTTATGTAAAAATAGTTACCCTGCACCGCCCAAATGTTTTTGCGGTTTAAAAAATACAATACGGCAAAAATTACTGCATATATAAGCAAAAGCTCGTGCAACGGACGTTCTAATACAGGCATAATAACTACGTAAATAGCATATAGCCCCAATGCACTAACCATAACTAACAAATTACGTTTTATACGTCTTGTCATATTCCACCTCGTTAATTTTTCATTGCATATATTTTATCATAACCAAAGATGTTTGTCAACAAAACAATGGTTGGGGCTGTTGATAGATATATTTTATTTAAAAATATCTTGACACCTATATTCTAATGTGATAGAATGAATAAAATTTGTTCTAATGAGCTAGAACGGAGGTGAAATATGGCTATAAAGCTGTTTGATGCAGAATTAAAGCTAATGAATGTTTTGTGGGATGAAGGCGAAGCTACCGCAAAAAGATTGGCAGAAATTTTGGCAAAGCGAGTGGGGTGGAGCAAAACCACGACCTACACAATAATTAAGCGTTGCATTGAAAAAGGGGCTCTTGGGCGTAGCGAGCCAAATTTTGTTTGCAGACCTATTGTTAGTATTGAAGATGTGCGGGAATACGAAACTAACGAGCTTATCAAAAAAATGTATGATGGGGCGGCCGACCAGCTTGTTGCATCTATATTGGGGCGTGGTTCGCTGTCGATGGATGAAATTGGGCGACTTAAAGATTTAATTAATGAGATGGAGGGACGATTGTGAGTATTTTTCAAATGAGTGTTGCCGCATCAATATTAATTATTTTGATAGTGACATTACGCCGCTTTATTGAAAGCAAAATGTCAAAAAAGACCTTTATGTTTTTGTGGGGTATTGCGTTATTGCGTTTGCTTTTGCCGTTTTACATACCTATATATACATCTGTTGCTCGGCCTATAACTTCTAGTATATCTGTTATAGAAAATGCTGCAAGCGGTCTGTTGTGGATGAATATTATATGGATTATTGGGGCTATTGTGCTTGCCTTGATGTTTGTATTAACTCATATTCGACACTGCAAAGAATATATGTCGGCAATACCTATAGAAAGCGAGTTTATTAACAATTGGATGGCACGGCAAAATATCAAACGTATAGTGCGTGTGCGGCAATCTGATAGAATAAATGCACCGCTGGTTTTTGGAGTATTGCGCCCTGTTATATTATTCCCAAAGACAACTAACTGGCAGGATGAAGAAGGATTGGCATATGTGCTTGCCCACGAAATGGCGCATATAAGGCGTTATGACCTAATAAAAAAATGGTTACTTGCGGCGGTTTTGTGCCTGCATTGGTTTAATCCTTTGGTTTGGATAATGTATATATTAGCAAACCGTGATATTGAATTTGCCTGTGATGAGGCTGTTGTGAAATCGCTTGATAAGGACGGAAGAACAGGATATGCTTTAACCCTAGTGGGGCTAGAGGAAAATAGAAGCCTTTCGCCTAGCTTTAGCGGTTTTTCCAAAAAGCCTATTGAAAAGCGCATTGTTGCTATTATGAAAATGGGCAAGACATCTGTATTTGGTATTATAATATCTATTGTGGCTATGTTTGGGGCAATTAGTGTTGTTGCGGCAACGTCGGTTGGGCAATGTAGCTGTGTGTTACGCCGTAATTATGATGAATTTCAAGATTTAAAAAGCTATAGCGTAGTTCAACCGCAATTGGATTTATCGCAATGCGGTGCATCTTGTCCAAATATTCAAAATTAAAGGAGATATTTATTATGAAAAAATTAACTATTTTATTAATTGCAGTAGTGTTTGTTTTTATTCTTGCCGCTTGCGGCGGCGATGTCGGTCAAGGGGAAAACAACCCCGACGGTGGGACTTTTGCCATAGAAGATATTCAAAACAACCCCAATGCTTATTTAGGTGAAATAATCCTTACAGGCATTGTGGGCACTGTTAGCGCACGTGATTTTACCTTGGAAAACGAAGCTGGAACATTTGATATTGTTGTTGAATATCGTGGAAGCCAAGCATTGCCTAGGGTAGGCGACAAGGTTACAATCGAAGGTATGCTTGTGGAAAATCCGCCTTGTTGCGGCGGCTTCACCCTAACAACTACAAGATTTGAAATAGCGGAGTGATAAGATGAATATATTAAAACTTGTATCTAAAAATATATTGCGGCGCAAAGGGCGTTTTGTATTTACCCTGCTAGGCATAACTATAGGAATGGCGGCTTTTGTAGCGTTATTATCAATGGGTAATAATCTGCGTTCGGAAGTAAGTCATCAGGCTGATGCGCTTGGTGCTAACTTGATTGTTATGGCAAGGGCGGACTGCCCGTTTATCAATATGGCAGTTTTAACAGGCGACCATCTTCCGGAATCTATCCCTCGTGAAATTGTCGGGCAAATTGCCGCAATTGATGGCATAACAGGCGCAGTGCCTTACCTTACTCTTGCTTCATCTGTGCAAGAAACACCTGTAACCCTTATAGGCATTTTGCCTGATGAAATGAAAGCGCATAGAGAATGGAGCGTAGCAGAAGGTATATATTTTGCAGATGTTAATGAGCAATCTATAATCATTGGCAACAGCATATCTGTACGTTTTGAAATGGGCGTTGGGGACGTTATAACACTACGTGGGCAGGATTATCCCATTGTGGCGGTGTTGGACGAAACCAACAGCAATGATGATATAGCCATCTTTATGCCGCTAAACACTGCCCAAGAAGTATTTGGTTTGGGCGATTATGTGTCTTTTATCGCCGTTACTGTGGATGATGTAACCCAAACAGACCGATATATATCAGCCATTACAAATATTGCTAATTTATCAGTTTCTACAAATGAGGAGCTCTTAAATTCGGTATTAATGATTTTGGGTTCTTTGGAAATTACTTTGCAGTTAATAGCCAGCGTTGCCCTAATTGCCGCCGCTTTTGGAATTATTAATACAATGATGACGGCAATTTATGAGCGTCGGCGCGAAATAGGCATACTTCGTGCAATGGGTGGAAAAAGTAATGTAATTTTTAGGGTGTTTATCTTGGAATCTGGGCTTTATGGCTTGCTGGGCGGATTGCTAGGTTTTGCGGTGGGCTTTGTTGTGTCCCGCCTTGCAGCACCTTTAATACAGCAAAACGAATTTGTGGCTGTGCTTGGCACGCCCGATACCGCCGTTACATTCTCTTTTTCCTTACTGTTTATTGTATTGGGGTTGTCGGTTTTAATCTCGATTGTATCAGGACTTTATCCCGCTTTTAAGGCTTCAAGACTAACCCCTATGGAGGCGATACGAAATGTCTGATTATATTATTAGAACACAAAATTTGCAAAAAACATATGGCAATAAGGTTAAAACCCACGCTTTGCAGGGAGTTAGCTTAGAAATCCCAAGGGGTTCTTTTAGCTGTATTGTAGGTACATCAGGACACGGTAAAAGCACACTTTTGCAGTTAATAGGCGGGTTAGACAGACCGACAAGCGGAAATGTATTTATAGAAAACACCGACATTTCTACCCTAAACGATAATGCGTTGTCAGAATTAAGGAGCGAAAAAATCGGTTTTGTTTTCCAATTTTTTAATCTTTTGGAAAACCTAACCGCTATCGAAAACATACAAACCGCTATGATGTTTAAAAAAACAAAGCCCGCAAACAAACGGGCTTTAGAGCTTATTGATATGGTTGGGCTGTCTGACAAAGCAAACTTTAAGCCATCGGAGTTGTCGGGCGGTCAAATGCAACGCATAGCCCTTGCAAGAGCTTTAGCCAACGACCCAGATATATTGCTGATGGACGAACCCACAGGCAATTTGGACTCGCAATCCGAAAAAGATGTTATGGAGCATATTTTAAGCATACACAAAGCGGGCAAGACTATTGTAATTGTTACCCATAACAACGACATTGCCGATAAAGCAGATTTAATTTTTGAAATGCGTGATGGCAAGCTAGTGGGAAAATAAAATACAACTTAACTGCGGGCAACGATTTGTTTGCCCGTTTTTATTTATCATCACGCTCAATTTCAATTTTTCCATTTTCAACTTCAAATTCTCTAACATATTTGTTAATCAAATAAATTGTTTGCTTGCTCATTGACCTACCTTCATATTCTGAAGCATATCTAAATTTATCGTGAACTTCCTTATTTAAACGTATATTGATGAACCTTATATCTTCCAAAATATCACCTCACAGCACAAATTTTTTATAAACTTTATATTGATTTTACACAAATTTTATGATAAAATGTAATTCATTATAAATTATTTATAAAAAATGATGATATAATTTAGGAGGATAAGGTTATGAAATGCGAATTTGAATTATGTATCTACAACGAAAATGAGGTATGTGGTCTTGATGAAATTGTTATTGATGTGCTTGGAATGTGCGAAAGTTGCGTAATTGTAAACATTGATAAAAAGACTTTAGATTTTTTGAAGAAGATGTCGCATATTGACTGAGATTTGCTTGCAATAAAAAAGGGCATAACGCCCTTTTAGTTTCTAGGTATAATTAGTGTGTTGCCTGTAATAACAGTATCGTTTGTCATACCATTTGCCGCTCTAATGTCTGCAACGCGGGTTGTGTCGCCAAAAAACAGGCGGGATATAATGGATAGATTGTCGCCGGGCTGTATTGTATAAATTAACCTTCCAGCCGCATCAATTGTGGTGTTTGGTATATTGGGTGATGTTGTTTGACCCGTCTGCGTTGGTGCTGTGGTGGTTGTGTCTAGTGTTGGCGGCAATATATCATCGTTATCACTATCCGTTTCATTTGGCAAATCCGTTGTACCCATTGCATCAAGCTGTGCTTGCAATTGTTCGATATTATTTGCCAATTCCATATTTTGGTGGCGCAATTCTGCCAGCTCTTCAACATCGGCATACAAGGCTTCTATTTGTTCATTTGCATTGGCAAGTTCGTTATTGGTTGCAACAATCTGCCATACTAAAACTCCAAAAATCACTAGCACAAAAAATAATCCAATCGCCGCAACCTTGCGCATATCAAGCCTATATGCAGGTTGTGCTTGTTGTGGCTTGGCGGTTCTTTGCGGTGCGGTTTCTTCTTTTTCACGTTTGACGGGGCGGGGTGATTTTGGCAAATCTTTTAATTGTTCTTCACGATGTTTAATTGACGCTTCTTTTTCCGCTTGTTCTTTTAGTTGTGCCTTGCGGTTTTGCTCCGACGCTAAATCTAAATATGCTTGATGTTCTGCTTCTGGGTCGGTGTTTTTACCCATCCGTTGATACGGCGGTTTTTTTGGCATATCGCTACTTGGTCCATCGCCAAATAGCCCCTTTAGTAATTCTTGCTTTGCAAGCTCGTCTTCATCTATACTGCTTTCGACCATAGGCTTAATATCTGCCGCCATCTTGTCATCAAAAAGCGACCCAACCGCAGAACGGGAAAATTCCTCAACCGACCCAAATTTTTCTTCAAATTTTTCTTTATCGTTCATATATAAGCACCACCTAGCGTAATTTGTCAAAATATACGTTAATTTTAGCATTTTGGCAAAGGCTTGTCAACCATAAAATATGCAAAAACAGCTCGTCTGCTTGGCGAGCTGTTTCGATTTTGTAGAGTTAAAATCGGTTTTAGGTCAAAATTGCCCAAAACATCACAATGTAGCTAAAATCATAATTGACAATGTTGTGCATAGACCAACTATAACAAAAATTAAATAATAGCTCATACGCTTAGTTGATAACCTCTATTAATTATAATCATTGTAAAAATCCACAAAAATACAATCGCTACAAAACCTATGATGGATGTCCAAAATAGCACAGAGTTAATGATGTTTTTTGCAGTAAATGACTTTTTAATTGCTTTATATATGCCCCAAGCACAACTTGATGCACCAAAAAAATAAAATAAATTGAAAAAAATTATGTACATCAGAATTAAGAAACCCTTGTTCTTGTGAAAAGCACACCGCCGTTCACCCTAAAGGCTTGACCAATTTGAATTGCTGGCATACAATGACCGCATATTGTTTGAAATTGATATCTGCTAAAAAGAACAAATGCATCCAATCTACCCATTCCATAATTTGAAGGAACCAACCACGAACCAGAAATGGTAACGTTGCGTGTTTCGGTTACTGAAAAACCAACGCCTGCACTAACTCCAGCTGCAGAAAGCCCCATTGTTGAAGTGAATTGGTTGCTTACCCCTCTTGTTTCGCTAATAGATATTGTAATGCCGCCTTGTGCCATTGCAAAAGCGGTTGGCGTGGCTTCTCGATGAGAATCAGTCATATTTTCAACACGCATAAATGTTACATTATGCCCTACGATAAAACGGTTGTCGATATGTACATCGCAAACCAAATCCGATTTATTAACCGATATATCAGATGTAGCCTCGCTAATAAATTGTTGCTTCATATCGTTTGCTTCTCTATCACTTAGCGTACCGGGCAATACAAGCGTTGCGCCTACCAAAATTTCAGAGCTACGTGTAAGGTTGTTTGCTTGTAATTCTTGAAGTTCTTTTTCTGAAAATTCGATAATTGTAAAATCGCCACTAACGGCATTTTGGCTTAAATAAAATCCATCAGAAATATGTACGCTTCCTAATGGCGGCGGAGCTTGCTCTTGTGATGCCATTGTTGGCAAGACGCCAACCGCTGTCGTAATCATTATAACCGTTAAAACCAAAAACCTTAACATTCTTTGATACTTCATATCTATCGCTCCTTTTAAATAGCGGCATTTTGCCGCAGACAAGTTTAAGACGGTTGCGCATACCATCATTTACCAACCTAGGTAATATCAGTGTAACACACACAGATGCATTTATCAACATATTTTTTACTAAAGACTATAATTATTTGACGAAGAATGTATTATGTAATTTTTGTCAAATAATTATATTGTTATGTTATAATTGATATGATATAATTTTTGATAGGGCGTTTTGCCCATATGCTCTGTCATACGTAATGGAGGACATACAAATGCTAAAGCTAAATAAACAAGCAATATTCTCGGATGAAACCCGCAATTTTGTTAGCAATCCTTTTGCCAAAAAAGGCGAAACAATTACAATTGCTTTGCGGGTTGGTAAAGATGATATAAAAGATGTGCTTTTGATGATAAATGGTATTGGTATACCAATGCAAAAATCTTGTAGCAAAGGCTTGTTTGATTATTATAAAATCCAAATAATGCTACAAAATAATATTGAATACTATTTTATTATATCAGCAGATAACCGTCAATATTTTTATAACAAAGCAGGCGTAACAGATGTGATAAATACAGAGTTTAATTTCCGCGTTATCCCTGATTTTGATGTGCCGCTTTGGGCACAAAATACAGTTATGTATCAAATTTTTATAGATAGATTTTATAATGGCGACCCCACCAATGATGTTACGGATGGCGAATATACCTATCTTGGTTACCCTGCCCGTAAAATGGATTGGGACGAGCCTGTGCAACCTGTGGACATCTGCAATTTTTATGGCGGCGACCTATCTGGTATAGCCAAAAAAATGGACTATTTAGCAGATTTGGGCATAGAGGCAATTTATCTTAATCCCATATTTACCTCTCCATCAAGTCATAAATACGATATTTCTGACTATGACAATGTAGACCTGCATTTTGGCGACAATGCCTTGCTTGCAGATTTAATTGCGCTTGCCCATTCAAAGGGCATAAAAGTTATACTTGACGGCGTTTTTAACCATTGCGGGCATATGCATAGATGGCTTGATGAAAAACCCGAATACTTTATATGGAATGGCGATAAATACGAGGCTTGGTGGGGACACGAAAACCATCCTAAGTTGAATTTTGAAGGCTCGCCAGAGCTTTATGAGGAAATTTTGCGTGTGGCGGCTGATTGGGTGTCGCCACCGTATAATGCTGACGGATGGCGGCTTGATGTTGCCGCCGACCTTGGGCAAGCCCCCGAATTTAATCTTAAATTTTGGCAGGATTTTCGCAATCGTGTAAAAGCCGCAAATCCGCAAGCCTTTATTTTGGCAGAGCATTACGGCAACCCGTCATATTGGCTGCAAGGCGACGCTTGGGATAGCGTGATGAATTATGATGGCTTTATGGAGCCTATATCGTGGTTTTTTACAGGCATGCAAAAGCATAGCGAAAAATTTTTGCCAGATTTGTTAAACAACGCCGCCGCCTTTGAGGGTGCAATGCGCCATTATGCCACAAAATTACCGCACGCCGCATTATCTTCTGCAATGAACCAACTATCAAACCACGACCACAGCCGCTTCTTAACCCGCACAAATATGCGCATAGGTCGCCTGCATACACACGGCAACCATACCGCAAATGACGGCACAGTTGCCGCTATAATGCTATCTGCAACTACTGCGCTTTTTACCCTGCCGGGTTGTCCTACAATATATTATGGCGACGAAGCAGGTTTGGCGGGTTGGACAGACCCCGACAACCGCCGCACCTTCCCGTGGGGCAATGAAGATGAAACTATGCTTGATTTTCATAAAGAAATAATACGCATACACAAAGAAAATACTGCATTGCGTGGTGGTTCGCTTGACTATTTGCACGGCGAATATGGTGTTATTGCATACGCCCGTTGGGATGACAAGCAGTCTATTATAATAGCTATCAACAATAGCTATGAGCATAAATCGTTGGCACTGCCTGCTTGGCGGGCTGAAATTGCACCAAATTCGACCCTAACCCGCATATTGTTAACTACCGAAAATCATTTTATTGCTGACAAAAAAACCTTTTTGTTAGACGAAGGTACGCTTTTTATCACATTACCGCCACTGTCATCTACGATTTTGACAACGAAATAATAAAATTTAAATTTTTGCAATGGTGGGCGGCGAGGGTATACGCTGTTGTTCGTACACCCCTTACTAGATTGCTTCGGGCTTGATGTGTATTGCTTTGGGTATTTAGTAGCCCTCGCAATGACGTAGCTTGTTGTTATCGTCATCCCTTGACAAAGACAACAATACACCCAAAAAACTTTTTTT
>Ga0131853_10005752_pt1 | contig 22417 bp, 15 predicted proteins | sample TergutLab28metaG_FD_92764 | JGI IMG/M metagenome (GOLD analysis project Ga0131853, IMG submission 92764) | Labiotermes labralis P1 segment gut microbial communities from Petit-Saut dam, French Guiana - Lab288 P1 (version 2) (version 2) | ecosystem: Host-associated > Arthropoda: Insects >... | reverse complement strand
GTTTAATTTCTCCACCCCTTAAGTCTTTTTTTCCTTTTTTAAAAAAAATAAAAAAATGTTTTGGTTTTTGGGTGTATTGGGCTCCCCCCCCCCCCCCCCCAATCTTTAATCATTTCTGCTGGAATTTATTCAGTACCTGGTGATTTGTGTCTTTTTAGCTTTTCAATACAGAGAATGTAGTTTTCAATAGACAACTCAACCTCAAAGGCACTAGGCTCTGGCACTAGTGGTTCTGCTGTGTGTCTTTCTGTCTGCCTAACATCATTAACCCCATTTACATTCAAAAGCCAGGAGAAATAGTTCCTCCACCTAGCCACAATAGTGTTAGGAGTCTGCAACCAAATCACCCTTTTCATCCTTCACTATATTAGCTCTAGACTGGTAACCTGTCTTAAATTCATTAATGCCCCTTTACAAGTCTCTGATATTTTTTATCTTACTGTTAATTTCAAGTTCATCAATTTTAACTTTCAGATATTCCTTTGTTTTGTTGCTACAATGTCTACTAGCTTCACATCTTACAGTGTTGATATTATCTACAGAGCTTTGGTTTGGATCCTGTAACCACTGGATTTTTAGCCTGCCTCATCTGATCTAAAAATGAAACCATTCTTCACCATATCATGGTTTAAGCTGCTTCAATTCATGCAGACACAAACTCTTTTTTAGCTGAGGTTTTGATATTCTCTTTAATGTTCTCCCAAGCTGTAATTATGTCTTTGCTATCACTTAAGTTCCCCAAAGCTGCAAACCTGTTTGAGATCTTATTCTGATACTGTTGCCTAACCTACAGCTCACTTAGCTTCCTGAGATTAAATTTCTCCACATCAACCTTCTGTGCTTGCTGTTATCTTACTGCCAATCTTTTCCTAACTTTTGTAACTGCCAGATAGTGATCAGTATCACATTCAGTTCCCTTGAAAATGTACATCGAGTATACTCATATGCCATCTCTTACGTATCAATGTGTGATCTATCTGGTTGTGAGTCTTCACATCAGGAGAGCCACTTGTTCATTACAATCTCCTAATAGAATTTTCATATGGCACTTAGGAGTATAATAGAAAACCTGCTCTATTTCTTCATAAAAACTGTCTCTTGAATCATAACTTTTCTCATCACTTGGTGCATGCACATTCAAAACAATGATATTAAACCAGCATCCTCTCAGAACTCTATGTGACTTCCTATCACTAACAAACTTTACTCTCATAACTGCTGACACTATTCTGTGGTGTACAAAATATCCAGTTCCCCACTGATGATTTTCGTCTCCTTTTCTGGGGGGGACCTCCTGCTCTCACCATGCCTCCTTTGTCCCACCTAACTTCCTGTAGATCCACTCAATCTACTTTATATCTTGCTAATTCCCTGGCTATTGTTGTAAGGCAACCTGACCTATAGGGGCTCCTAACATTCCATGTACCAAATTTCTTGTCCCTTTTCCATTGCTTAGGTTGTACCAAATGATCAGTCCAGGTCCGTGACCTTTTTGAATGGTTCCTAACATGATACGTTTTTACAGTGAGAGGTTGTTAGTACCTCTCGCAAACTCCATGCTTGAGGACCACCCCATGTCAGCTATAAATCTGAGTTTAAATAATCCAATTCTAATCAATTGTATATTTCTTTCAAAACACAGCAAGGAACTCTGTGTAGAAGTTGTAAAGTCTACATTCCTACTGCACAGATTTTCTGTTGTACATATCTTGTGTTGTAAATGCCATGTTTAGGTAATGAAAAGTTATAATCCACTAGTGATGTGCATACTAGAATAAGGTTTAACATGCCAGCTTGTGCACAGATGGTCAAATAAACAAAACATAGCAAAACCAGAATGTGTTTATTTTTTCTGTAAACATATTAGAGATTATTACATTGCTTTGTTATTTCTGTTGTTGATGTTATTGTTGCTTGTCATCACTATCAGAATCACCACCACCACCATATTATTATTATTATTATTATTTTATCACCTTTTGCTTGGTGTTTCCAATTATATACCTGAAACAGGCCATGTATCTAGGGTTAAAAGTGTTGCAGCTATTTTGTAGTTACAGTTTATGTTACATATAATATGATATCTCATGTTAAATGATTTGTACTTATTATTATTATTATTAGTAGTAGTAGTAGTAGTAGTTGCTTTGTTCTTGTCTCTTGTGTTTTATATTTTCTGTACTCACGATGCAGAATCTCTAACTGGGAATGCCTGTATTATTCATTCCAAATAAGTGTTGCATCCACTTACGTCTATAATCCACAGCAATTTCATTTAAATTGTACATATTTAGTTCTTTAGTTTCTTCATTTGTTTCATGGTTATATAATTAACATCCTACAACTGACCTAAAAAATTTCATCTCCAGTTTCTCAATTCTTCTTCCTATACCGTCCTGCCAAATTACATGTCAAGAATATTTTTGGCACCAGCAGGTGCTAAAATTTCAGTCCCCATTTTATCTGTATTCTAGAGTTCAGGAAAATTCCTGTGATTTTCTTTCCTTGTCCATGGCATACAAAAAAGAAAACAGGATCCCACGCAAAGTTATCTCATTTCTTATAGTTTCTGGGAATCTGTCTCCAAGTGGTACGGAACACATTTATGTAAGTGCATTTCAGTTCATCTGTAATTCATCTTTCACCTGCTGTTGACCTAGGCAGAATTTTGATGCCATTCTCAATTGGTAAGTCAAAGGCCTACTGAAGGATTACTATACAGGACCCTCACATTAAACAAACAAAATTACATGTCTCACACAAGTGATGAATTCTGTTGCATGGCACAGAAGTGTACTCATTTGAAGGTAGATGTGGAGGGAATCTGTACTAGTGGAAATTATGCATGGAGGTGGATGTTGTGTAACTTTAGCCGATGGTTTTAAATGCTAAGTGTATCTCATGGCAGCCAGAATTTTTCTCACTTAGCATTGGCATTCAAATTTCCACATATTGTGTGCTAGGCCATTTGCCACTAATTTTTAGAAACCAGCATATGATTGCATAGGACAATAAGAATTAATTTATAGCTTCTCTTAGACTTGCCACTTAGACTGGAGTATTTGAAAGATAGTGGGTATCATTATTTCTTAATAGAACTCACTGTCTTGCAATTAGTTTATTGTTCTTTATTTTGATGAACAGAACATAATACTCCTAACTCTTCATGCAGGTACATGAGGGGCAGACTGACTTATGAGATGGTTAACAAATTTATAGATGCGTTTAACATGGTACTGAAGAAGAAATACCAGCTTTTCAGTCATCCTAGAAGTACCCTTAAAGGAAAAAAGTTGGCTGAATATGATGCATTCAAGAAACAAGAGACAAAGGAGACAATAGAAAAGGGTAGCTCACTGTACAATATACTTATTTGTACTTCATTTAACAACAATGTCAGTAACTTGATCATATTGTGTTCAGATATTTGAATGGTAGTGCATAATGAAGAGTAAATGCTGTTGAAGGAAGCAGTTGTGGCCTAATTTAAGGAACTGGCCCAGAATTTGCCTCAAGGGGGCTGAGAAAAGTCACAGAAGACCTCAGTACAGTTGGAATCCTGACTGAGCCCTGACCTGGGCACCTCCAAGGAATGCAATATAAGTCTTATGCTTGAGCCACCTTGTTCAGTACACTGTGTAATATTATACATACAAGGTCCTTGGTTGATCATTTCCAGAGGATTTTACGTGGCAGCAAAGAGCAAATTAAGTGCTGCTATTTCTGCTGTTCCAATTTACGAGTTTGAGTCCACACATTTTCAGTGTACAGCATGTAATATTAATCTTTTGCTCACTGTTTAAAGAAGGTTCTAGAAAGTTTGAGTTAAATGTTTTGCATACAATAGTATGTCTCTACTCGCCATGTTGAAGAAGGGTGCTGGAAATGTTCTTCAGCTCACACACACACACACACACACACATATACCCATGTGCATCACTTGTGAAAAACATATTCATTGCACATGAAAGTTCTGCTGGTGAAATTGAAGGCCCTATATCCTGAGTGTTTCTTCTTAGACAGTCTTCACTGTAAGGATTATTATGCACTTTACCCTTTGATATGCTGCACAGGTAAAAATCACACAGGTTCAGATCTGGCACACAAGGAGGCCACAAAACTCAGCTTATCATTGTCACCAAAGAAACTAATAACAGTGCACGAATTGTCTGTGGTGTTCAAAAACGGTCAGAATGTGCGTCACTTAGCATATATCAGTGTGATTAATCTGCTTTGCAGGTGAGGATGGGGAGACTAAAAGAAATTCAAGGTACAATAGATTGTAACTGTATTCAGTCTGCTGGTCAATGTTTTTGAAATGTGAGACGTTTAAGTTACGTCCTTAAAATGATGTAGGTCAAAGGAAAAACATTTTTATACAGAAAAAAATATCTTTCTACTTTTCAGGCTCCTTCCTCAAAAATTTTTTCCCTTGTGGACAACACATTTTGGCTGCTACTTTGTCATCTCCACATCCTAGCATGTCCATCATATTTGCTCCTGGCAACACTCATTGTAATATTAAGGGGGGATGTTTTCCTGAAAAGCACTGCACATGATTCAAAATGTGTTAACACAGGAAATGTATAAAATGTAATAATGGTTACATGCCCAGTTTTAGTTTTTTTAACATTAAATTCAACATTGAAATGGTACTTTTATTTTACATTTACATTTAGATATGAGCAGTAAATACCAGAACAAAAAACAAATACTGTAGTTTACTATGAATGAGGCTAGATATTGCTTCAGGAAGCCAGGTCATCAGTGTTAGATGGCCTGATGGTATAGTTGAAGTTGGAATGTTGTATTAAAACTGCAGACTTGATGACAGAGCCAATCTAAGGGTACAGAATGAGAGCTGCTTGCAGTACACAATAGCCTAACACAGTAATAAATATGAAATATTAACAGCAGGTGGTAGACTCTGTTTTATGTGTTTCATAAGATTTTAAAGACCTTAGCAAACAGTAAGCTTCAATGATTAACAATCAACATATATCTGGAGGTCCCAAGTCCAGTTCTTGGCCTTTGGGGTCAAATATTATGGCCTCTTTTTCTGCCCTTCCTGCAACTTTAAAGTGGGTCGTGACCACTTATTTCAACCCTTTCACTTGACGCTACAAATTTTATAGTGTTATAGTATTATAGTGTCAGTAAATAAACTAGAATGAATATTATATGTAACAGACATAATGATAAATTTTGTAAATTAATTTCCATTTCAACAAACATTGTGCATATAAATTGGATGTGTAGGTCCTAACTATGCCTTTTTATTCTTATAGCCTGTCTGATTACAGGACTTTATTTCTGTGTTGCTGATGACCTCAAGGTTCTTGGCAGCATAACAATGGATAAGGCATCATACAACATGCTGAACATTCTACGGAACACTCGACGAGTGCGAGAAATACGTACTCCTGGAATTATTCGTTACGCTGTTTCTAACTGAACAGGTAATGTGAGTCACTTTAGCAAAAGTATGATGGCTTGCAGTATCGAACAGAACCTTTACGTGGGTAGTTCAGCACTACAAAACTGCATTACATGAATTTGTAGAGAAGATTTATGCTGTACGTATAAATAGAAATAATAACATTATCAGAATACTGTTTATTCATTTTGATACAGATGGAAGATGGTGTTACAAGAATGTATACCTTCAATTAAAGCAGTATGTTGTATACAGTGTTTACAAATTTCAACATAAAATCAAGTGACATTGTCATACTCATAGGTGACTTCGATATCTGTTAACAATTTGCTAATAAAAATGTGTTACAGTACTTTTTACCATATTGTTTTAGTATATATACATATTCTCAAAAGTTCTGTCAACACAGTTTTACCTGCCACGCTGTCCCCCCCCCCCCATTTGTTGTTACCAAACTTTGTAATTACCCTGCATTTGTGTTTATCAAGGGACAGTTACAGACACACTGCTGTGATGGAATTAATATTTTTAGATACTGTATTCATGCTTTCTATTACATTGTACTTGTATTAATATTAGACCAGCCCCTAAAACACACATAATATAAAATACTTCATCTTGTGCCTAAACACAGTGCACATGAAGTTCAGTAAGTTTAGAAGAGGTAAAGAACCACTTCTCCTTAACCTCATCGTTAGGTAGGAATGGGTCAGCTTCATTTCTGCCTTGCTTCCAAGTATTCTCATCACCCTTTTGACAGGTAACTAGTTGGGCCTAGGAGCTAGTACAGATTAGGATCCATGCTCATACTGGGAAATAAACTCTGTAGCAAGTGATTCTAATGAATGAGCCATCCTATCTCATGAAGTAATATTACTTCACTGAAATTCCTTTGGTTTTTGGAAGTTCTAAATAATACATATATCAGTATGTTTCAAAAATACATACACCGCTTACCAACTAAAGACTAGACACTGTTGACTGGGTAACTTGCATTAAAAAAATAAATCAATCACCAGTATTCAAACACTAACTGTGCAGTGCTCATAACCTTGTTTCCATTACAAGCACAGTGGTCATAAAATAAACCATGGTTTTCGCTGTATAGAATAACCAGTCCAGTTTCACATTTTGTTTTTCGGTTCCTTGCAGTAATTGACAAGCTTAGTACCTAATTAGGGGAAAACAACCAATACTATGTTTTGGGCTGAAGTCAATTACACCATTACTACTTTGTGCATCTGCATGACCATTCCATAACACACGGAATGTTCCTTCGGTCACTGAATAAGCTTCTACATACATATTGTTATCTTCATCAGTGGAGAATGAGTAAATGGTATCATGAACAAGACAAGTGTTGGATGTGTTGTGCAGAAAGTAGCCAAGAGACTCAAATCTTGAAGTCTGGCCATCAACATCAGCAACACCAAACTTCGGAGAAAACCGAACAAGTTCTCTGGAATATGTACCTGAAAGGAACACATTTCACTGCGTGTAAAACTTCTGTATCAGAATTATATAGGCAGGAATGCAAAGTAATGCATGCAGGCACATTCCAAAATTCAGGTTCAGTTCCTCAAAGACATTACTGTTTTGGAAACAATTTGTGATGTATTACTCATTTCAAAGGCCTGTAATCTGCAGTTTCTGTTGGGTCTCAGCTTCAGCACAGTACTGTGCCTCACTCTGACATGTACTCACCTACTTCATATGCTATTTTCCTGTGCAAGGGTATGCTGGCATCAGACTCTGGGACTAATGGAAGCCATTTACATTATACGACAATGACCAATTAAATGCGTATAAGAGCAGATGAAAAACTCACATGGTTTTACCAAACATGATACAAACACAAGGCGTTTCAGTTGCAAAGAAATAACCGTTTCCTTAGTATGTTACCCTTTCCACACACTTCATACAGTGGTTTGCAAACTCCTTGCAGATATTTACAGGGTTCTAGAGTTTTCCATACACAAAAAATTATGACATGCAATTACAGTCACATAATTCAATACCAGCTTGTTGCACTGTACTATTTATTGTTGTTAGTTCTCCAAACTGTTTTGGCCTGACTTAATAGACAAATAAATACTATACGTCAGTCAATAACACAACTTTTATTTTATATACAACGGTATATATGTCAGGGCGACATGTTTCGACCTAGTCGGTCATCCTCAGGCCCTCCAAGAAAACAGATCCAGTAGCTGGTTAGTTTATCCACATTGTGGGATCCGAAATGCTCACAAGTTTCAGTTACAAAAGCAAAAGTGTATAGGATGTATAAATTAAACTTGTTATGTGACGATTTTAACATAAAATTAGAGACTTTTCCAATATGGTAGAATATTAAAATCACTGTATAAAATATAATATAAAAAACTTTTATTTAGTTTAAAAATTCAAGCAAGGTATATGTTAAAAGGGTAGTATTTTGAAAACCACTCTCTATAAAAGATCGCTTTACTTTATAGTTTTCGGAATGGGAACTTTATGGGACATGTTTATTATTTGTCGATGATGTGAGGAGCTGATGATCTTCCTCTTTGATGGCGTGGAAGATTATCAGCTCACATCATCAACAAATAATAAACATGCACCATAAAGTTCACATTTTAATATTCTACCATATCAGACAAGTCTCTAATTTTACGTTAAAATCGTCACATAACAAGCTTAATTTATACAACCTATACACTTTTGCTTTTGTAACTGAAACTTGTGAGCATTTCGGATCCCACAATGCAGATAAACTAACCAGCTACTGGATCTCTTTTCTTGGAGGGCCTGAGGATGACCGACTAGGTCGAAACATGTCGCCCTGACATATATACCATTGTATATAAAATAAAAGTTGTGTTATTGACTGACTTACAGTATTTATTTGTACGTTATAACACTTCAGGATGGAAAACTTTAAAAAAAAAAAAAACCTTAATAGGCCATACTCAGGCAGTCTGCTATAGCATATGCAGCGTTGGTTTCAATTTAAGATATTAGAGTTCTCACATATAATTAAAATTGATGTAGTAAATTACGGTTAAAATACAATTAAGTTACAATTAGTACAGTATATAATACAGTATAAAATTATCAAATTCTAAAATTAGTGTCTACACGTCTATATTTTGGTCTTCCTTTGCATGTAGCAAGTTTTGAAATCTGTGAATATGGAAGATAAACTTTGATTAGAACTTGGTATGTGAAACAGAAGGAGAATAAGAAAGATTTGGTCAAGTGGATATCGTAATACCAGATGTTCGGTGTGTAGTGTAGACGCTATGAACAAGTACACTATACTAAGTAGAAATGCAAATGGGGTGGGTCAATATGTGGTTTACATGCATGCACATAGGGTTGAAGTGTCGCATAATATATCATATAGCAGATTTAATTTACCTTGTTTCTGTTCCTCGATTAATAAATTTGCTGTTGATAATTTTATATAGAGTATGATTCCCAGCAATTCATGCGTGTTCCTTGTTGTGTGGTCATTATTCGGTTCACAGTATCTTGCATAGCTCCAGATTGGTGTCGGCGGTTAATATGCTTAGCATATGCAGACTGAGGATTGTTGTTTTTTATGTTATTTAATATGCTCATGATATCTTAATTTCAAATTTCTTCCAGTTTGTCTGACATGTCGTATTACAGGTAAGACACTTAAAGTTGTAAATACCACATTGAAGGTACTAGTCTTTTTTCTCTTGTTGGGTTGGGAGTAAATTACATATTGTATTGTTTGTTCAAAATGTGATTTTTAGGTCTGTATTTTTTAAGAGATTTACTGGTATTTGTTTACCTAAAATAAAGAAAGTAGAGCATTGAAAAAACAATTAGTAGAGGTGTTCAGTTCTTCCCCTGTTATGAAGAAAATTGAGAAAAATCTAATTTATGTGTGTGTGTGTGTGGGGATGACCAGGTTACTGTGATGTCTGCAAAGAAGTGTTGGTACATACAGATCGCATACAGCAAAATTCATTTCATACGATGTCTGATAATACAGAAATCCTTATAATCTGGCACTTGAGAGTAGTCTCAAGACCGGAAGTTTACTTTATAGCAGAGAAAAAAAGCTTCATTAATGAAACAGGCATTTTAAAAAAACTGCATCAATGAAAGAGTCTTATCTCAGGGACATGTGGTGGTATCTCCTGGTCCATCCACTTCTTCAGCTAGTAATACACCAGAAAACATAAATGAGGACCTCGATGACCTGAACCAGCATAGGAAGGAGATATCCAAACGAATTCTACTCTGTTTACCTGCACAGCCCAAGTATAGGAGCAGTAAGAAAATATTACCTGTGAAAATGTAGGTCAATATAGGTACCGTCTGACAATCCGGAATATTTGATGATTTGGCACCTGTTCAGTCCCATGCCAGTTGAATTAATGGAATTTTGATGCCCTCTGATTTTTAATACTCAGTTTATAGAAGAACAATGCAAAATAAAAGATTAAAACATACCAGTGAGATATATCCATTCACCATGTGGCATGGCACAATTGAACACCGTGTTTGATGGAAGTGCTGCTTCTGGAATTATGAACCAGTTATCAGAACTTGGATGATAGAAACAGACTTGTGGTCCAAATACAAATATCTGCTCCTTGTATGTACAGCAAGCTGCAGAGTATAGGTTATGAGGCAGTGATGCACAACGGCTCCAGCATCCTAAACATAAAGATTTTTCATATTCATCTAAGAAACCGTCTGGCCATAACACTAGGAAACTTGAGGATTCAAATCTTCTCACATATGATGCCATAAGGAGTGGTATATAGTTACTGATGTCTGGGGCAGCTTATTGCCTAGAGGGCATTCCATGCTTCTTGGACTATGTTGAAGATGGAAGTCAGCAAGCTGCTCTGAAACATCCTTAACTGTTTACTAATCTACATGGCAACAGATTTCAGACAACTTGAATTATCACCACCACCACTGTGAGAATATCAAATCTCACACTGGGACATTTAATACAGTGATGTGTTCATATCTTTAATCATTTAGCTGTGTCAGTGTGGTTATAGGCTGGATCATTAGGGTGCAATTCCTGGAAGCAGGAGAGTGAATTCTCTCTTTATCACCACTTCCAGGCTGGTTTTGGTGCCTACATGACCCGTTATCTGCTTTGTACTGGGATCTCTTCCCATCGGCACAGTAGCTGGTTCATGACCCAACCCTGCTGAGGAGCTGGAGGTCAGCACTTCGAAACTACTATGAAAAAAGATAGGCTGACCTGCAGGTGAAGTACGGATTCTAAATTCCCAACAAATGAAGGATTTGTATGCAGTGAAGTCAAGCAACTTGCACTTTAAATGTAGTTTTGAATTGACATAATTTTATGCTAATACATGCTCCCTTATGCAAGTATGCTCTTATTACATCAATATTTATCAAAGCATGGACTGCCCAACAATTTTTGTAGGGAGCTCAAATAACAAATTTCAGCAATATCTGTCCAGCGGGTTAAACATGTGTATGGCCAAACAATATACCCGCTGTATTCAGTTCATGTTAACCCCTCTAAAACAGAAATCTGCCTTCACTGGAAAAATTCTCTGGTCCTAAAAATAGAGAACACAATACCTTCTAAGACAAACAGACTGAAAACAGTGTGTCTGAATTTTGTGTCCATACATTTCTGTTCTATATATGTTTCTTCAGATTTGTCAGAGAAGGGACATTCATGTTACAAATGGGGAAGAATTAAGACCTATTATTGGAAAATAGTACAAATACTTGACTAGATCAACTGCTACAGAAGAAAATAAAAGTCCCAGTCATTTTATATACACCGAGGATCAAACCTTATATTATATTCATTTAAAATGAGGTGCATCACATAACAACACTTTTTCATTCTTTCTTCATAGCATGTTGCTTATAGTCTTGGATGCACAACAGCATACTGCATATAAGTCTAATTGGTGACTTCCATTTACTGTTCCTCAATTTAATTGTTTTCCCTCTTTAAAAACATTCAGTTTCAGCGATCCCAACTTCAACATATCCCTCAGTTTAGTGTTACAATCCACTGCTCCTCAAAGGTGAAGCTCACCTTATAACCTGCCATGAAGACACAAAGGGGGTGCAGAGGTATAGCCTTACTCTGTTTCTAATCTTGGCACTACATGAGGGGTGGATGGTTAATGTCACACCTCAACCATTTTACCCTCAGGAATAACCTGGTACCCTCTTTAGTCTCAGCATTAGACGGGGGTTGGTGGTTAATGTCATGCCCTGGGTGCTTTACACCCAGGAATGACCTTGCACCCATTGTATAGGAGGCTAGGTGGACCATAGGGCTGCTCTGGAAAGGTCCGTAGGATCTTGCCCCACAAGGATTCCCAGGCTGTCTAGCCAGTAGTGAGTCTCTATACCAACTATGCTATCCCAGCCCATCCATTGGTCCCCATAAAAACCTTAAATGGGCATTTCAGTGTAATTCTTTTTGTAGAAAACTGACACTTACTTGACCCTATGTGGTACTTCTCAACAGAACCCATTATAACACGGTGCCGACCAAAGCCACCAATGATATAAATGTAGCCACCTAGGCAGCAGACCGAATGATGTCTCCGTGGAGAAGATATGCTGCAACACCACACAGATAATATGAAAGCTTCCTGTGTACTAAGAATGTGGAAGGCACTTTTCCGCAATGAAAATTTCTGCGGAGAAACCACAAGGAAAGACTATTAAATAACGAGGCTAGTTTCAAAACAGCATTTATTTATGAAACTATTACATCTAAGAGTAATTTTAATCAGAAGCTACACACTGTTCTACCTAAGCATGCAGGCCTGGAAGCATTCCCTGAAACCATTTTGTGATTGTACTTTATGGCACTCTGTCATCTGCTTGATACAACTCATATAAAACATTATAACTTGACACTATACTAAGCTGGCAAGCAAATGAGGAAAATTTCAGTAATAGTTTGGTAATCAACAGTCAAGATCAGGAACTGCATGCAGTCTTGTTCTTTAATGGCCAAGCAGCATTAAGTATAGTGTTACATCTTATGCCTTAATACAGCATCATGAAATAAATGCTAAATCATCCTTTAAAACTATGTTTCAGTTCAAGAATTTAGGAACAATAATAAATAACAATGAAATCAAGAGCAGAAATAACTTGGGAAATGTGTGTTCTCCAAAAGAACAATCACTGGGTTACTTAAGAGTAACTATACATACTATTTTGTGTGTGAAACCTGTGTCCTTCTACAATGCAGAATGAATGAAGGGTGTGAAGGAGAATGTCTGGACAGGGAATTTCTTGAACAATCAGTACTTACTGAGTCTTCCAAGCAGTTAGTGGGATGAAGATCAACATACTTTTGTTAACATAAACACACGTAACAATGAGTGGAGATAAAATATTCTATCTCCAAAAATGGTTGACCGAATTGCATGTAACTAATTATGTGGTAACGCAGTCTGTTCAAAAGTCACTCCAGTACCTTCACAGACTGTCTTTTCGTAACAAATATACAAATTTACAAAAGCTGAAAAGAAGGAAAGCTCAATGTTTGTCACATATCTTCATGTGCACTCCTTTCATAGTATGACAACTAGACAGTGAATAATTTTTGGACACACAAGTCTTGGCATCCCACAAGTTACGGTTTCAACAGCTGAATGCATAAGATGGCCGCCAACCCTGTACATTTTGACATAACGCCACAAGAAAATTTCATGTTCCTGAACACGAAGTGGGCAGGTTTCAACTCTCCATTCATTGCTCAAGAAACCTGATGCTAAGTGCATCACACTGTTCTTGTAATGAGACAGTACTCTGTTTTCCTGAAATCTTCCAAATCCATTGCCTTAACACTGGAAATACATAGTTCTCCGGCATATCACACCAGGTGAGTGTCAAATCTGGTGACTTCAGAAGCCTACTTGTCAGACCTCACCTCCCATCACTGACAAATATCATATGCCAATGTCAATCCACTTCCCATCTATGTATATTTCCCACACACTAGTCTAATATCTTGTCCTTCTCAGTCTTTAAATTGGCTACATTCCCAGAGATTTCACAATATATACCTACAACATGCAGGTGTATTTGATACTTTATTTTTGCCAACATAACCAATCATGTTTTTGTGCCCCAATTTTTTTAGTATCTACTGATATAACTAAATAAGGTTTTTCCCAATACTATCACTGTGTAACACCCATAACGGTAATGGCTCATTATGAGGTCCAATGGCAGTGCCTTGGTCTTAATAAGGATCACACAAACAAGTTAATGTGCTGATATTCTCTAAATATGTATATAGTACCTTGTTTCAAAATTCCACATCTCTCTGATTACATCATATTTCCAAATAGATTGCTGCCAGTTGCCATAACCTAGCAAATATTCACCACCAATCATGTACAGATCTTGCCCTGTAAAAAATATAAAGTAATCAAGTAATATTTCTAAAACAGAAATTAAATGCCATTCAATTTAAATTTACTTTGAGACATGTTTGCGAATCATTTCATAGTCTTGTTTTATCTTCAGTGTGTGTGTGAAAGAAATCAGCCCTGACTAATATCAAAACAACAGTAACAAATCTGTCAGTATACAAAAAATTATCTGAAGACAACTGAAACACTGTGCTTATATCATACGTGCTACAACAATGGGCAATGTACAACACAGCATTAGTTTACCAAATCAATCACTATCACAAACCTTCAGAGAATCATTTTGGAATCAAAATTTAGTTTTGTATTGACCTCCCTTTTTCTCACCAATTGTTAACATTTAAGGGCAGAAATGGGGAGAACATTACTGTGCTCCCAATCTCATTGTACTTGTATATAAGAAGGGCAATACAACAGATTGTAATAATTATAGAGGCATATCACTTTCGTCAGCTACATACAAAGTTTTATCCATTATCTTGCTGCCAAGGTTAACTATATACAGAGGAAATTAATGGGGATCATCAGTGTGGATTTCAATGCAACAGGTCATGTACTGATCATATATTCTGCATTTGTCAAATACTTGCAAAAAAAAAGGAATATGAGTACATGTAGTAGTGCATAAGCTATTTATATACTATGATTCAGTTAAGAGGGAGGTGCTGCATAATATTCTCATTAAGTTTGGTATCCCCCATGAAACTGGTACGGCTAATAAAAATATCTGAATGAAACCTATAGCAGAGTCCAGGTACGCCAGCATTTTCTGATATGTTTCCAATTTACAAATGGTTTGAAAAAAGATGCTTTATAACCATTGCTTTTCAGCTCTGCTTTAGAGTATGCCATTAGAAGGGTTCAGGTAAACCAGGATGGATTGAAATTAAATGGTTTATATTAGCTTTTGGTTTATGCTGATGATGTTAATATTTTGGGGAAGCGCGCATACTGTAAAGAAGAACACAGCAGCTCTAGTAGTTGCTGGTAAGGAGATTGGACTAGAAGTAAATGCTGACAAAACTAAGTACATGGTCATGTCTTGAGATCAGAATGCAGGATGAAATCACAATATAAACACTGAACACAGAACAACTCTAATGAACCCAAGTTCTAATCAGGAAGAAATTAAGAGCAGAGTGAAGTTAGGGAATGCTTGCTATCATTTGGTGCAAAATCTTTTGTTCTCAAATTTGCTAACTAAAAATACAAAGATTAAAATACACATAACTATAATTTTGCCTGGTGTTTTGTATGGGTCTGAAACTCAGTCACTCACACTGAGAGAGGAACATAGGCTGTGTGTGTCTCAGAATAGGTGCTGAGGAAAATACTTGGGCCTACGAAGGAAGAGGTAACAGGGAAGTGCAGGAAACTATATAATGAGGGGCTTACTCATCTGTACTCCTCACCAAATATTGCTCAGGTGATCAAATTAAGAAGAATGAGATAGGCGGGGCATGTAGCATATATGGGGGACATGAGAGGTGCACAGAAGGTTTGGTGGGGCAACCTGAGGGAAAGAGATCACTTGGAAGACCCAGACATAGATGGGAAGATAATATTAATATGAATCTTCAGGTAGTGGGATGGAGGGGCATGGACTGGATTGATCTGGATCAGGATAGGAACAGGTGGCGGGCTCATGTAAATGTGATAATGAACTTTCGGGTTGCATAAATTGGGGGGAATTTCCTGACTAGCTGATTACCAGTTAGTTTCTCAAGAAGGACTCTGTTCCATGGAGTAAGTAACGAAGGTGGGGAGCACATTATACAGATTCTTTTTATGTCAGAGGTTCTTCGTTCTATGTAACAAAAACACACACACACACTTCAAAGACATTTCTTTGTTATTATATGTGGTTCTTCTCCCCCTTATACACTTTCTGTGCTTGGTAGTCCATTACTATTTAGTTAGAGGTCCTGTCCCAGTTGTCTGCAATTTTCAAAACATCTACACCTGCTGCATCACATAACACTGCCAAAATTTTCACCCAGCAAATCTTTCAAGTGTTTTATGACTACCGCTCCCCAACTCTTTGAAAGAACACTAATATAATAATCATCAGTTCTAAGAATAGCTTTCAAACAACTTCTGTAACACAACTGGCATGAACAAATGAGTATCACAGTACATCCCAAAAAGTAGCCTCTACTTGCTCTTGGGTAGTTTACATTGTACGACCCTTACAGAGGCAGGCTTATTTCACACAGAAGGTGCTACAACGGACCATATTTAAAATGAGTTCTTGTATGATCAGTGAAGAAAACTGAATATACCATGAGAATGTCACAGGCAGGATAGTATGTGAAGGGGGCACTACAAGAGTAAACTTGGCAATGGCAAATCATAATTTCTTTTTTTTGCGTAGTATTGTTTTGCATGCACGAGAAGAATAAATATAACCTTCATCTAAAGAATTCTTCCATTCTTTACCACAGTGTTTCATGCAGGTATATACCTGTGCAAATAACCTTGTAACCTGTTGGTTCAACAGGTCCCTCATTGGCCTTTGACAAATGAAGGAATGGTACTGGGTGCTGTGTTTTCCCTTCTTGGAAGTAGATGAGGTATGGTTTACCAGCACCAGCTGTAACTTTTCCACCATTATTATCATCTGAATCTCTTCGTCGGAAACGCTGCTCTCTTCTATGACCAACTACACATGGAGACAGTGGAAGTGCACGTGATGGTCTTGACAGTAATTGTTTTGCAAACACAACAGTTGCAGCAGTGAAATGAACACGATCCCTTCCACGGATATCACTGCCTGATGGATCACTGGTTTTAACTTCGAACCCACCATCCTCTACAGGTGTTCCAGGGTCTTCCACAGAAGTACGGCAACAGCAACAGTTGTTTAAGACCTTAACTGTTTCATCATACATATGAACCTTCGATTTCTTAGAGACACACCTGCAGTGTTTGAATTTATTTTGTTCTGACACATATTTCTCTTCCTCATCCAGTAACATCTCTCCATCTGCTTCTAGAGAAATGGCTGTGGATTGAGTATGGATATCAGATTCAACAATCAAGAATACTTCTTCAGGGTTTTTTCCTTCCTTTATACATATGACACACTGCACAATCTGTATATATTTTGCATTCTCACTAATAACTGGGTATAAAAGCATAGTTTTAATATCTGACAGAGGAATGTCAGCAAACCGAATACATTCTAAAATCCTGAAAACATATTCTTTTCTTTCTTCTGGTTTATCTTGCAACCAAGAAAGACCAGCTTCAAACACTTCAAATTCTCCCTGCGTAACATTAAGCCCATCATTTCCAAGATATTTCTCTATGTAATCAATTGGAAGTTCAAGGAATGCATCAGTTTCTTTTGCTTGAGAAAATTCCCACAATGCCAGTGCTTGAGCCTTATGATGCAAAGTGATCAGATCTAATTCATCTGCAATAACCATTGTCTGGAGGCAGGTTGACACAGTAAGGCACTGATGAACAATCATTTCAACACAAATCTTCTGAATGGATTCAAACTGAAGCATACTTGAAGCCTGAAGTACTGACAGGATATCATCTGACTTCAAGATATCTACCTCTTTTCTGGTAATTGCCTGAAGAAGAATTTCCATTGCATCAGCATCCACACCCTGCAATACATACACTTTCTGTAAACAAAGATATGCAGCCACTACTACAGCAAAACTGTGCTGAAAGATTACTGGAACTAACACAAAAAACATTTCATTTTGTGAAAGTATTTAAATACTCTATTAACTCAAATATAAGATGAAACCTCGTGTCAGATTTCAGTGTGCTGGAAAATACCTACAGTAGCATCAGCTGGGTTTCCATGCCACTTAGTGTTTAATGCTTGATATTCTGGAATTAAGATCTCAATAGACTTGGGATATTAAGAGTATGACTGCAGTATTAAAGAGTTACCAATACATCATGAACTTGCTTCTCACTGCCAATATTTTCAGCACTACAAAAAGAGTTTTCTTCATTACCCCTCCCACAGCATATCATATTCCATAGGAATATTTTAAACCCTTTTTAAACTATTTAAAATCATGCTGATGGATTCTATTGAATCGCCATTCCAAGCAGTTTTAACCCACTGCCAAACCAGTGCTTCACAGATGGTCTTATGTTCCCTGCTTGCGTCAGTGGGCAGTACCCAGATATCAGCAATTCCTGTACATGTAGTGTGGTCAGTCTCTGAATGGTTTAACTATCACATCAACCTTTAACTGAGAGGTCATGCTTCCTGGTATGGTCACTATAACTGTGTTTAGATTAACAGTTGGAATTTTTACCTTCTGTTAAGTGACCCTTCGAAATATCCACCCCCCCCCCCCCCACACAAATTCTGTCAGCCCATCAACCATGAGTTCTGTCACCAACCCTTTCTCATCACAATGAAATATAATTCAATTAGGAAGTTTTCTTTTAGCAGATTCTCCCTCCTCTCAATAACAAAGGTGTCAGTTTCCACCCATCAGGCAGAAACGAAAGCACCATAGTTACTAAGGTTTTTCGTCATCTTATTTTGAGAACTACTCATTTCGATCCTCTTTGCATCAATTATACTGTTGGTCAGCATAACAAAAGAGACTTGGCTTTCACCTACATCACCCACTTGTCCTAAAAGGTAATCATGCTGTCACTGCAGATTAGGATTGGATTCGACTGTATTTTATTTTACATCCAATAAATCCAAAAAAGGTTACCAAACCACTGAATATAAAATATGTTAAGAAAGATTATTATTATTATTATGAAATATAAATACACAGTGCGATCCATAAGTTTTAGGACTTTTTTTTTAAATAACAGAACTAGAGCGATCTATTGGCCAACCCATTAACAAAGTACTATCAACCAACAACTGTTCACACACCGAGTCTCGTTTGTGTTTCTTCGACATTGTACAAGTTGTAACTTGTCTTGTAAAGTCAATTTTCTTGATATGTCATATGGATGGCGGAAATGAAGACAGGTGCCATAAAATTTTGTTTCAAAGCTGGTCTATCTGCAACAGAAACACTAGTATTGGTGCAAAAGGCTTATGGGCATGAGGCTCTGAACTGATCAAACGTTTTTAGGTGGTATTCTCGATTTTGAGATGGAAGGGAGCTGGTAGATGATGAGAGAGGTGGCCATTCAAAATCGAATCGAACTGAGGTAAACATTGCTGATTTGGTCAAAAATGGCCATTGAATCGCATCAAGAATGATAGCAGAATCTCTGAACATCCTCAAAACTGTAGTTCTTCGGATTCTGAAAGAGGATTTGGGAAAGACAAAGTTGTAGGCACATTTTGTTCCACACTCCTTGACACCTGAGCAAAGGGAAGATCGAGTCACATCTTGCCAAGACATTATCGCGATAGCCGATGCAGACAAAAATTTTTTTAACAAAATTATTAAGGGAGACGAGACCTGGTGTTTTACTTATGACCCTGAAACAAAGTGACAAAGTTCTGAATGGGCTGATGAGGAATCCCCTCAGCCGAAGAAACTGAAATTCCAAAGGTCATGCATCAAGACAATGTTGATAATTTTTTTCAGCTCTCAAGGTGCAGTGCACAAAGAATTCGTACCAGAGGGAAAAACAGTAAATACAGAATTTTATAAAGGAGTAATGGATCGCCTCCTGAAGCACATTCAAAGGGTTCGTCCGGCTGCGTTCTGCTCTTGAGATTTTTTTCTTGTTGCATGATAATGTGCCCACCCACAAAGCCAATTTTGATTAAAAAAACGTTACAACCCTTTATCAACCCCCGTACTCTCCAGATTTATCTCCGCCAGACTATTTTTTGTTCCCCAAGTTCAAAATGAAGTTAAAAGGACTCCATTTTGCAGATGTTGCTGAGATCCAAGAAGCCATAACTGATGAATTAAAGAAGGCCCAAAAAGAGCAATTTTCGGCGGCTTTTTAGAAACTGTACAACCGTGCAAAAGCCTGTATATATATGCCAATGCAGCATACTTTGAATTTAAAGAAAAACGTATGTGTCTTTGATTTTTAAAAAAATCTGTCCTAAAACTTTTGGACTGCATGTGTATACAAGAGACATATCAAGAACATTAGCAAAAAATATAAATGTACAAGAGACAATAGAGGTTATTACTGTAAAAATTATAATATACCAGAGGCAAAAGAGGATTACAGGTGAGTGTAAAATGACAAAGACAGCTATAAAGAAAGGCAGAAAGGGTCCAGTTGTCACATATTACATGACAAAAATATATATATTAAAGTTTAAAAAAAAAATCTGTTAATGTTAAAAACACCTTGAATAGACATTAAATACAACAGTGAATAAATATGAACCTTGAATAAATACTGAATACACATTAATCAATAAATAAACAGAGAGAGCACTGAACAAAGTTTTACAACAGAAGTTACAAAATCTAGGAAGTATGGTACCTACTTACTACTATTGTTATTATAATGTTTATCTAATGAATAAAAAGAGTTCATATATACAAATTTTTAAAGCACTTTTAAATGTCATTGGATTATCAGGAAAATCTGTAATGTTAAAAGGAAGACTATTAAAAATCTTAAAACCTGAATAGTAAACTCCCCTTTACTAAGTAACTAAATGTGCCAAAGCACTATCCTCATAAATCATAATAATTCTAATTCCTCTCTTTTGCATCCTAAAAATTCTTGTACTGTGATAAGAATTCCCCCAAAATATTATTCCATAACTCAAAACTACAAAAAAGGGAATAATGAATCAACAGTAATGACTTGTGAGACACGTAAGGCTTAACGGATGTAGTTACATTGCAACCAGTGCTTAATTTAGTTGTTAGATGATCTATATGTATTCTCCATGATAATGTACTATCAATAGTTAACCCAAGAAATTTGGTCTGTAAAGTGTTAGCGCTCCCCTGTTGGTGCCTCCATCTTGTCGTGGTAGGGGAGCTCGAGTACCCCAATTACCCGGAGGGCTATGCCGCTGGTAGCGTAGCTACTGGTAGGGTCACCTTTGGCGGACAGGTTGAAGGGTAGGGGTCAGACTAAGAGAGGCACCCTGGTCCTCCAGGTTGGGGGTTGAGCGTCGGACTGACTCTCCAACCTTGGAAAAAATTTCGTTACGAAAACTACTAGAGGAAAAACCAGACTGATGGAAGGACGACAACTAGGCAGGACACGGAATAGAAAACATTGGAGAAGGAATGAATTTTATCTAGGGACCTGGAATGTCCTATCTTTATATCGAGCAGGAGCACTTAGACTTCTACTTGACCAAATTGACAAATACAAGACTGGAATTATAGCAATGCAGGAAATATGCTGGATTGGTCAAGGAACTCTAGAGAAAAAGGATCACACTATATTTTACAGTTGTGACAGGAAACAACATATGCTGGGAGCTGGTTTTGTTGTGAAGAAGATCTTTAAACATCTGGTCATGGACTTCAAGGCAATCAGCATAAGAATTTGTACCCTGAGAATTAAAGGAAAAGTCTTCAATTATACAATTATAAACGTCCACGCACCAACAGAAGTATCCACTGAAGAGGAAAAGGAAAGCTTCTATGACCTCCTACAGAAAACATATGATGAGAGCCCATCCTACGATGCTAAAATTATCATAGGAAATATGAATGCACAGGTACGGAAAGAAGAAATATACCGCCCAACAATAGGATCACATTGTCTACACGAAAATACAAATGACCGCATAATACAGTTTGCAACCCTAAATAATATGGTGATTGGCAGCACAATGTTCCAACACAGGAACATACATAAACTTACATGGACAGCACCAGACAGATCATTTGAGAACCAAATTGACCATGTGGTCATAGATGCCAGGCACATGTCCGATCTGCTGGATGTCAGATCATACAGGGGAGGAAATGTGGACTCCGATCATTATCTAGTGATATCCAGAATGACAGTCCGAATATCAAACGTAATGAAGATAAGAGGAGAGAGGATAAGTAAATTCTGTGTATCCAAATTACAAGATGAGAATACGGCAAACATGTATGCGAAGAGACTAGAGGAGTGGTTGAAACAATCTCCCTGTACTGGTGGGGAAACAATACAAGAAGAATGGGACCTATGTAAAAATACCATACAGCAAGTAACAGAGGAAGTTTTGGGAAAACAGGCATTGTGTAAGAGAAATGAATGGTTTGATGAGGACTGTGAAAGGGCAACTAAAGATAAAAATGAGGCATATTTAATTATGCAACAGCAATATGGTACTTGGAATAAAGTCCTCAGATACCAGGAGAAAAGAAGAGAAGAGAAGAGAATACATAAGAAACGAAAGCGAGAATGGGAAAAGAAACAGTTAGAAGAACTTCAAAATATATATGATAGCAGAGAGGCTAGAAAGCTGTACAGTAAAGTTAGGGAAACTAAGAAAGAATTTAAACCAAGGGTAAGCATATTTAAGACTAAGGATGGATCAATCATTTGTGATCAAAATGAAGTACTGGCACGATGGAATGAACATTTTGATGACCTCCTCAACAAAAATAATATCCAGAAATATGCCGCTGCAGAAGATGGAAATACACGGTCC
>Ga0131853_10005750_pt1 | contig 22419 bp, 10 predicted proteins | sample TergutLab28metaG_FD_92764 | JGI IMG/M metagenome (GOLD analysis project Ga0131853, IMG submission 92764) | Labiotermes labralis P1 segment gut microbial communities from Petit-Saut dam, French Guiana - Lab288 P1 (version 2) (version 2) | ecosystem: Host-associated > Arthropoda: Insects >... | reverse complement strand
TCACAAATTTGCTTGCGCAAACAAAACCGCGCTTTCCCTCTAGGATAGGATAATGTAGTGTCTGCAGAAGAAAGAATTTGTCCAATGTCCAGCTGATATTACACGTCACACGGGTGAAATTGTTGCAGCTCTATAAAAACCCAATCGAGCACGACCAACGTGATTCTGCTCCCTGCTGTTGCGATTTTACTAGTCGACAACATCAACCTCTCATAAGAGGAAGCGCGTCCACGAGCCGTTGCTTCTGCTCGACGCCTCGTTCGACATCTGACCCTACTGGCCTGCCTGTCCGGCAATCGATCCTCAGAGAGTGTTGCTGAGGCGCCTGTTCTTCATCAACTCGGACAGGGACAAGTACGTATCTATCGGGTTCTACCCTGTACGCGACTATCAGCTTCTGGTGGAATTCGGCACCATACGGAGGTGCGGGTCGAAATCCATCATTCTCAAAGGTGAGCATATCGACACGCTGGCGGACTGTCTACCCAAGATGCTCGTTTCCGTCTGCAATGGAAGAGGGACCGGTGCAGGGTGCGTGAGTGGTGCATTCCGCCTAACAACGCCGAAAATCTTCGGGTCGACAAGACTATATTTCGGCACGCAGTACATTAGCCTAACTATACTGGACCTGCAATATCTCGCTCGAATGTTTCACATTGTGCAACAACAATTGCGCGATTACACTATCGCATTGCCAGACGTACTTTCGTATATGACATTTTCAATATCTTCAGTGACGTATGTCGAACCTGTGCCTAACGCCAGTGACCTCATAGTGTATCGTCAGCTGTTCGAGGAACTCGTGAGAGCTGTATGAAATATACCACTACTACTTATCGCAATAAACAACTAATAAACGCTTTATAAACGCGCGGATGCCTTCTGTTTTCTCTTCACCGCATCAAACTTTGCGGTACGTCCCGGCCCTCTACAAATCATCACACCGACACGCCCGCCATATCATACGTTTTACTTCCAAACTTAAGCGCCAACCAACCATTCCCGCTGCCCCATCACCACATCTGACAGCGTCCAAACATTTAGAATTTTACCGATCTGTGCGGCGGGCTTGCAGTAGGAGATGCATCGGAGGGGCCGAGGCTAAATAAGGAGTAGTGCCTGGACTATAATTAGGACCTTTCTTACACAAGGCGTGGGGGGACCAAGCTGGAATATAAAAGTCAGATGCAGATAATTTTTAATAATATGCTAAAAAAGAATAGTGCCTTGGACCTTCTTGCACTGGAGTACATGGGAGACAATGCTGCACGGCGGCTGCCTGCCTCTTACGAATGACGAAAGATCATCCTTTTTAATATTGTGCTCAAGAAAGAATAGTGCCTGGGACCAAACTTAGAATCTTCTTGCACTGGAACCAAGCTGCACGGCGGCTGCCAAATTCTCATAAAATAACTCCGTTTAAGAGAATTCGAACGCCAATCGTTTTTAATATTATGCTAAAATGCGAGTAATGCCTAGCCCGCACAAAGGACCTTCCTGCACAAGCCCGTGCGAGAGCCACGATACCAAGCTGGACGGCGGCTGAAACACCCGCTTATATTACTTTTGGACAAACGTGTCGAATGTCAAACTGTTTAACATTATGCACGAGAATGAATAGTGCCCGGACTACACTTAAGACCTTCTTAGACTGACCCGCAGGAACTCGACACAAAGCCTCACGGCGACTCCCAATCCTCTTTCATATTATGCTCAAAGAACGCACCTAGTTCCTTCCTGCATTACACTCAACTCTAGAAACGGCGTAGGGGTGGTTAAGGAGGGACCGCATTACGAGACAGCGTGGCGTCTGCCACCCTGAAAAAATACCTTGGAAAAACAAAGAGTCGTGCCAGTGATGTACTTAGAACAAAAGCACTTAGGTTCTTCGTGCTCTACACTCCTCGCTAAGTTAGGCGTAGGGATGTTAAAGAGAGACCGCATTACCAGACCGCACGGCGGCTTACACATCGACATCATAACTTGGACAATGAAAGATTGGTGACGGGGGATTAATTAGCAAAATCCTGCACTGTTTAAATTCTTACGAATTAGACCACTTCAAACTCGGCTCACCTTATTTTACACGGGGGTGGACCAGACTTCACCACATGCTACTCATACCGACATTACACGGAAAACAGATAAACAAATTATTCCTTACGTATATTACCTGAAATTACTTCATAGGATCGTACGAATTCTCAGTGTTTCTCGCACTACAAACACATACTGATTTTAACAGAACAACAGTTAAACAAAACATTTCTTACGTATAATATCCGACAAAATACATTGGTTCGTAACAATTCTCAGAGATTCTCGCAAAAAAAAACACATTCCGACATTACGGGTAAAACATTTAAATAAAATATTTTTACTTACATGTCCTGACACATCACATTGGGTCTAAAAGTTCTCAGTTCTTATCGCAAAAAAAATACCGGCATTACCAAGAAAACAGTAAAAAGGTAATTCTTACGTATATTGCATGACTATACTACGTTGGGTTGTAACATTTTTCAGTGATCTTTCAGAACAAACACGTACGGATGTTATCAGGATAACAGTTAAACAAATCAATTCTTAAGCACATTACCTGGCAATATTATATTGGCTCGTATCAATTCTCATTCTGTCTCGCACAACAAACACATCCCGATAATAACAGGACATCAGTAAAACAAATTATTTCTTACGTAAATTACACGAAAATAATTCATTGGCTCGTATCAATCCACAGTGTTTTTCGCACAACAAACACAAACCGACATTACCAGTACAAATGCTCAAAAAAATCCTTATTTTTATTACCTGGCAATATTACATTGGATCCTAACAATAATCAGTCATTCTCGCACAACAAACACATACCGACTTTTTCAGTACGAATGTTAAACAAAACATTTCTTACGTAATTTAGCTAAAAATATTTCATTTTCTCGTACCTATTTTCAGTGCCTCTTGCACACCAAACTCCTACTGACATTACCAAAATATTATTCAAAGAAATAATTCTTTTATATATTCCTGACAATAATTCATTGGCCCGTACAAATTCCCATGTGGTACTCAGACAACAAACATACCGAATTTTCCTGGACAACATTTAAACAAAACTTTTATAACGTATATTACCAGACACATTACATTGGATAGTACCAATATTCAATGTTTCTTGCACATCAAACATATACAGACATTACCTTTACAACATTAAAAAACATTTCTTACATACATTACCTGTCAAAATTACATTGGCTCTTAAAAATTCGCCTTGCTTCTCGTACAACAAACCCATACAGAATTTGCCAGGACAACAGTTAAACAAAATATTTGTTACGTGCATGAATTGTCACATTATATTGGGTCGTACCAAATTCCAGGGATTCTCGCACAACAACACGTACAAATATTACCAGGATATGTGTTAAACAAAATATTTCTTACGTATATTGCCCGAAAGTATCATTTTGGCTCGTTAAATTCTCAGTGATTCTCGCACAAAAACACATAGTAATATAACCAGGAAAACAGAAAACAATTCACTTCTTACGTGCCTGAACTGACGTTTTATTGTCTCGTATATATTTTCAGTGCTTCTCCCACAATAAACACTTACCAAATTTACCAGGACAACAATTAAAAACAAAACAGTATTTACGTACATGACCTAAAATATTTCATTGTGTCGTAACAATTTTCAGTTTCCTTCGCCCAAGAAACAAAAACTGCACTTCCTAGGGCAATAATCACTCAAAATATTTTTACTTAATTTCCCTGACAATAATTCATTGGCTCTTACTATTTCTCAGCGCTTCTCGCGCAAGAAACCTTAAGACCCTTTACCAGAAAAAGAGATAAACAAAACAATTTTTACGTACATTATCTTAAAATATTCCATTGGCTCCTACCAATTCTCATTTCCTTTCGCAAAATAAACACATGCCGACATTACAAGTACACAAGTTAAAAAAAATTTCTTAAATACATTACCTGATAATACTACACATTCTCGTAAAATTTCACAGTGAATCTAGCACAACAAACACATACCGATAACACCATGGCGAACGGAGGAAAAAACATACCTTACGTGAATGACCTGACACATTATAGTTGCTCGTTACATTTCTCACTGCTTCTCGAACAACAAACAAATGCCGAAATTTCCAGGATATTATATAAAAAAATATTTTTATTACACTGCTTGAAAATATTTTATTGGCTCTTACGAATTCTCTGTGCTTCTCGCACAAGAAACACATAACGAAATTACCAGGAAAGAGTTAAACAAAATATTTCTTAAGTTCATGACCTGGCACGTAGTAGTAGGTAGAGCAATTCTCAGTATTTTTTGTGCAAATAATGTTAGCGAAATTACCTGGAAAAAGTGAAAAAAAAATCTTTTAATTGCACGACCTGATAATATTTAATTGGCTCGAAATAATTCTCAGTATTTCTCGGAAAACAAACACTTACAAACATTACCAGGACAAGACATGAATTAATATTCCTTACCAACATGAACTGACGCAATAAATTGTTTCGTAACAATTCTCAGTGATTCACGTGCAACAAACACACACAGACATCAACATGACAACAGTTAAAGAAATTATTTCTTACGTATATTGCCTGACAATATTATATTGGTTCGTACCAATTCTCAATGTTTCTCGCACATCAAACACATACCGATATTACCCGGATAAAAAAACAAAACAATTTTTTCCTTTTTTCACCTGATAATATTACATTGGCTCGTATCAATTTTCAGTCTTTCTCGTACAACAAACACATTCCGAAGTTCGCAGGATAATATTATAAAAGAATATACCTAACGTCCATGACTTGTAATATTATATTGTTTCGTAAAAATTATCAGTGCTTCTCAGAAAAAAACCCTTACCGATATTATCAGAACAACAGTAAAACAAAACAATTCTTACATACATTACCTGTGAATATATCATTGGCTCGACCCAATTCTAAGTCGTTCCCACACAACGAACATACAACGATATTACCAGAAAAAGATTAAACAAAATAGTTCTTACGTACAATACCTGAATATATTTTATTGTCTCGTACTAATTCCAAGTGATTCTCGCACAACAAACCCATAAAGATTTTATCAAGAAGACATATAATCAAAATCTTCTTGCATATTTTATATGATAATATTAAATTGTCACGTACCAAATCTCAGCGATTCTCGCAAAAAACACGTAGCGGCATTACCAGGAATACAGTTCAACTAAACTTTTCTTACGTTTATTATCTAAAATAATAAATTGACTCAACAAATTCTTAGTATTATTCGCACAACAAACACATACCGATATTCCCAGGACAACAATTAAACAAAATATATGGTACGTACATAACCTGAAAAAATTTTATTGGCTCGTACAAATTATAAGTTTTTCTCGAAAAACAAACAAATAGAGACATTACCTGGGAAACAGATTTGCAAATTTTCTTTTACGTGCATGTCCTTTCAAAATTCATTGAATCGTAACAATTCTCAGGTCTTCTATGAAAACAAACACACAAGGATATTAACAGGATATTATATAAAAATATTTCTTAAGATTTTACCTGACGATTTGAAATTGGCTCGCAACTATTAGCAGTAATTCTCTCTAAAAATCTTACACAGACTTTACAAGTCAAGAGTTATACGAAACATTTTTTACTTACATTACGTGAGAATACAATATTTGCTCGTAAAAAATCTCTGTGTTTCTCGCATAACAAAAATGTACCGATGTTCCCAGGACAACAGTTAAACAAAACATTCTGTACGTAAATTACCAAACAATATTACTTTGGCTCGTTCCAATTATCAGTGCTTCTCGAACAACAAATACATACGGAAATTACCAGGAAAATATGTAAAGAAATCAACTCTTACTTATATTACATGAAAATATTACATCGGCTCGATCAATTTCTCACTGCTTCCCAAACAACAAACACGTACCAAATTTACCTGCACAACAATATAGCATTTCATTTCTTACGTCAATGACCTGACATACTATACTGGCTCGAAAAAAATTTACATTGTTCTCGCACCAAAATTTCGTATAATTATCACCAAGATATCAATTTAAAAAATTTTTTCTACGTGCGCGAACTGACATATAACATTGGCTCGTGCCAAATCGCATTGAGTCTCGCACGAAAACACATACCGATATTAACAGGGAAGATTTAAATAAAATATTTCTTCAATGCAATACCTGATATTTTATATTGCATCCTGACAATTCTCATTTCACCTCACTCTACTAACGCATACAGTAATAACCAGGACAACAGGAAATGAAAACACTTATTACTTAAATTACCTGACATAATTATATTGGCTCGTACAATTTCCCTGTTATTCTCGCACAACAAGAACAAGCTGTCATTACAAGGACAACAGATGTAACAACAATTCTTACGTACGTTAACTCACAATAATTCATTGGCTCGTAACAATTCACAGAATATCTCGCAAAACAAACGCATACCAACATTAGCAAGAGAACATTTATACAAAATAGTTATTAATTATATTTCCTGGCAATATACAATTGGCTCGTAGCAAATCTCAGGGTTTCTCGCACAACTCACACTTACCGACATTACCAGGAGAACATTTATACAAATCATTTCTTACGTGTATGACTTGGCACAGTAAATTGTCTCCTAAAAATTCGCAGAGCTTCTCGCACAAAAAACACATACATAAATTAACAGTACATCAAATAAATGAAACATTTCTTGCGTACATTACCTGACAATTTTAATTAGTTCGAACCAAATCACAGTTCTTCTCGGACAACAAACACATAAGAGCCTTACCAAAAAAATATATATATTCATATAATTTCTTACGTGCATCACTTGTAACATTAGTGTAGATCATTTACAATTTTAGTACTTCTCGCACAACAAGCACATACCGACTTTACCAGGCACAAATTAAACAAAACATTTCTTACGTGCATGATCTGACACATTACATTGGATGGTACAAATTTCAAAGCTTCTCGCAAAATCAAACAATACCGACATTACTGGAAAATATTTAAACGCAATATTTTTTACGTGCATGACATAACACATTTTACTGTGTCCTAAAAATTCCCTCTTTTTTTCGCACAACCAACACATACCGAAATTACAAGACAACATTTAAGCAAAACATTTCTTACATAAATTCCCTGGCAATATTACGTTGGCTCGTATGAATTCCCAGTTCTTCTCGCACTACAAACTTGTACCGACATTACCAGGACAACATAAAAAGAATCTTAATTACAGTACCTGGATTTTTATTGGCTCGTAAATTTCACATTTTTTCTCGCACGACAAACACATAATGAATTTACCATGATTTTTTTTTAATATTTCGTACGTATATTACCTGTCAATGCTATATTGGTTCGTTTCAATTCTCAAGTTTTCTCGTTCAACGAACACATTCCGACTATACCAGAACAACATTAAACTAAATATTCCTTACGCGCATGTCCTGACGTATTACATTGTCTCGTAATATTTCTCAGTGTTTCTCGCAAAACAAAACATATCGACATTGCAGAACAATATTTCAACGAAACATTTTTACGTACATTACCTCACAATATTACACAGGCTCGTACCAATTCTCAGTCCTTCTCGCACTACAAACACATACAGGATTTACCAGGAAAACAGTTAGACAAATTATTTCTTACGTACATTCCCTTATATATTATATTGGTTTGTACAAATTTTCAGGGCTCCTCGCACAAAAAAGCATACCGAAATTATCAGGAAAATATTTAAAATATTCATTCTTTCATTCACAATCTGACAAAATATATCTCCTCGTAACAATACCCAGTGCAATTCACAGAAAATTAACATAATGAAAGTACCAGGAAAACAGTTTAAAAAATTCTTACTTACTTTACCTGACAACATTACATTGTTTCGTAACATTTCTAAGTGACTCACGTACAAGAAACATAACGATATTACCAGGACAGCAAGTACACAAATATTTCTAACGTGCAAGGCCTGGCACATTATATAGTGTCGTAATATTTCTCATTGCTTACCGCTGAACAGAAACTTACAGACAATACCTGGACCACGGTTAAACAAACCATTTCTTACGTACGTAGCCTGACAATATTACATTGGATTGTAAATAATCTCAGTGATTCCCTCGCAACAGACACATACCAAAATTAGAAGGACAACAGTTAAAAAACATTTTTAATTAGATGTCCTGACACGTTACATTCGGTCTTAACAATTGTCAGTTCTTCTCGCACAGCAATAAATTATCGAAATTTCCAGGAATAAAGATAAACAAAACATTTCTTACGTACAACACCAGATAATATTTCATTGTCTCGTACCAATTTTCAATGCTTCTCGCACAACATTTCATACCGGTATTACAAGGACAAGAGTAAAATAAAACAAATTTCCGTACATAATCTGACAAATTTACATTGGAACGTAATAATACTCACTCATTCTCGCTCAACTAACACTTTGAGATATCATCAGGAAAGCTTTTAAAATATTTTATTCTTACATTTCCTTACAATATAATATTGGTTCGTGTCATTTCTTATTGGTTCTAGCACAACACACACATAATCACGATAACAGAAGAACAGTTAATAAAATATATTCTTGCGTATATTTCCTCATAATATTACAGTGTCTCGAATGAATTCTCGGTGATTTTCGCACAGCAAACACATAATGATATTACGACGACACCATTAAACAAAACAATTTTTACGTGCATGACAAGATACATAATAATGAGTCGTACCAATTCACATTGCTACTCGCACAACAAACACACACTGACGTTACCAGGACAAAATTTAAAAAAAACGTATCTTACGTATATTACCTGAATATATTTCATTGTCTCGTAACAATTCTCAGTGTTTCTCGCACAACAAACACACAAATTTTATCAGGACAACAGATAAATAAACAATTTTTACTTACGTTACCTGACAATAATACCTTGTCTCCTTAAAATTCTAAGTACGTCTCCCACAACAACCAAATACAGAATTTACCAGGACAACAGATAAACAAAACATTTCTTAGGTACATTACCTTTCAATATTGCATTGGTACATAACTATTCTTATTTATTCTCGCACAACAAATATTAACGACATTAGCAAGACAATTGTTAAACAAAATATTTCATACTTGCATTGCCTGACACATAAAATTGGATTTTAAAATTTCTTACTGCTTCTCGCAAATTAAATACGAACCTAAAATACCATGACGATATGTAAACAAAATATTTCTCTCGTACATTAACTGACAATATAACATTGTCTCGTCCGAATACTCAGTGCTTCTCTTACAACAAACACATACGGATATTAGCAAGACAACAGAAAACAAAATATGATTTCTTATTTTACCTGAAACAATACAATGTGTCGTAACAATTCTCATTGCTTCTCGCACAACACAAACATACCGACATTCCCAGGACAACAATTAACCAATAAATTTCTTATGGACATTACCTCACAATATTACATCGGCCCATAACAAATCTAAATGCTTCTGGCACAAAAAACTCGTACCGAAATTACGAGGACTATCGATAAATAAATCATTTCTAAAGAAAATACTTGAAAATATTACATTGGCTTGTAACAATTGTAAGATTTTCGCGCACAAAAATCACATACCGACATTACCAGAAAAATATTTTAACCAAAATTGCTTACGTCCGTGTCTTTTCAAAATTCATTTTGTCGTAAAAAATCTCAGTTTTTCTCGCGCTAGAAAAACAAACTAATTTTGCAAGGACAACATTTAATCAAAATAATTCCCACGTATATTACCTGACAATATTATATTTGTTCGTGCAAATTCTCAATTTTAATCGAACATCAAAACATAATTCAATAACAGGAAAAGAGTTATGTACATAATTTTTTACGTACATTACTTGACAATATTAAATTGGCTCGTAAGATTTCGCAATGCTTCTCGCACAACAAATACATACTGAAATTACAAGGACGACAGACTAGCAATATAGATCGTACATGAATGACCTGCTTATGATATTGGCCCGTATCATTTCCCATTGCAACTCACACAAAAAATTCATTGCCAGCAAAGCAATTAATATAAACTTTACTTACGCGCTTGATCAGTCACATTACATTGGCTTGTACAAACCTCAGTGCTTCTGGCACAAAGACACATTCCGACATTAACAGGAAAACAGATAAAAAATATTTCTTACGTACATACACTGACAATATTACATCCGCTCGTTCGTATTTTCAGTGCTTCTCGCACAAGAAACATACACAGCCATTACCAGGACAACATTCAAACAAATAATTCTTACGTACATTACCTGACAATATTTCATTGGCTCGTAAATTTGTCACTGTTTCTAGCAAAAAAAAAACACATACCGAAATTACCAGAACAACAGTAAAACATAACATGTATTACGTACATTACCCGGCAATATATCATTGTCTCCAACGAATTATCAGAAGCTATCGCACAACAAATTCATAGAGACTTTACAAGGAAAGTAGTTATAAAAATATATCTTACGTAGATTAACTTTCACATTATATTGGGTAGTACCAATTCTCTTTGATTCTCACAGTACAAACACATACCGATATTACGTTGACATAACTTAAAACAAAATTATTCTTACGTAGAAATTCTGACAATATTAATTTTGCTCGTAAGTTTTCTCAGTGATTCTCGCACAACAAACTCATAGCGACATTAACAGGACAACTGTTAAACAAAATATTTCTTACGTGCCTGACCTGAAAATACTATATTGGCTCGTAAAAATTCTCAGTCTTTATCGCAAAACAAGAACATACATTCATTCCCAGGACAATATTTAAAATACAACTCTTCTTACGTAAGTTACCTGACAATTATATATTGGCATGTTAAAATTCGCACTGCTTTTCGCACAACAATCACATATCCACAATACAAGGAAAGAGTTAAGCAAAACAATTTTTATGTACATTACCTGAATATAGTGTATTGCGTCGTCCCTCAGTTTTTCTGGCAAAACATATACATACCGACATTACCACGAAAACTGCTAAACATGTTATTTCTTACGTACATGTTCTGGAACATTACATTGGGTCCTATAAATTCACAGTTCTTCTCGCACAAAAATATAATAATAATACAAGGAAAAAATAAAATAATATACTTCTTAGGTATATTAACAGACAATAATATATTAGCTCATACCATTGCTCAGTGTTCTCGCACAACAACACACACCAACATTACCGGGACAAAAGTTAAACAAATGAATTCTTAAGGACATTAAATGACAATTTTTCATTGGCTCGTAAAAAATCTCATTCTTTCTCGCACAACAAACACATACCGACTTTACAAGGAAGGACAACAGATAAACAAATTATTTTCACGTAAATTACCAGAAAATATTATATTGTCTCGAAACATTTCACAGTGTTTCTCGCACTATAAACACTTAAAGACATTACCATGACAGTATTTAAAAAAATATTTATTAATTGCCTGCCCAGACACACAATACTTTGTCGTAACAATTCTCAGTTCTTCTCGCACAACAAACACATAAGAACATTAGCAGGACAAATTTATACAAAATAAATGTTACGAAAATTACCTCATTATACTAAATTGGCTATTAACAATTCTCAGTTTTTCTCGCATCAAAACGCATACTGACATTAACTGGACAACAATTATACGAAATATTTGTTACGTATAATAACTGAAAATATTTCATTTGCTCGTAATAATTCTCATTTATCTCGCACAAAAAACACATACCGACATTAACAGATCAACATTAAACAAAGCATTTCTTACGTGCATTTCCTGACCCATTACACTGGGACGTTCATCATATCAGTTTATCTCGCACAAGAAACTCATACCGACATAACCTGGACAATATTCAATCAAAATAATTTTTGCGTACATTACCTTTGCCGCCTCGTCTGGCTAGAGGAACATAAACCTCCAAAGAGGGTATTTGTTTGTCAGTAATTGCATGTTCATAAATGATTATGAATTATCATTAAAATTAACACTTTTAATGTCGATTTGCCATACACAATAGATATTAAACATATAGTACTAAATTATTTTCTGAATGTTCTCTTATATAATGTAGAAGTATATTGCACACGCAAGTTCATGTAATACTGTTCGTTCAACTGATATATTAACATATAAATTGTTGATAAATGCCCTCAAGCGTACACTCCTTATGAGTATTGAATGTGATTACTGCCATATGCAGCGTAGAATTATCACCCTTTGTAATATCACAATTATGATTAAACACGCTGCCTACTGCTGGAACAACTTGTTCCCTATAACACACCCTTATGGTGTCAGAACTAACTGTTTTCTGTATTAAGTGTAATAACACGAGTTGTAGGTTCGGTATGAAGGGTTGCTTCCAGCCAATAGACTGCTTTGTGTCGTAGTGTCCACCCTTCTCGCAAGACGTGAAGCTACCTACTCAAGCCAAGCTAACTTCAAACAAAGAAGCGACGCTATGACGTCATATACCCACTTTAATCTCGCTCCCAAAGATGCTGTATAACACTTACACACAAATTAAAACAAAGAAATAAAAACATAGCAAATTAGTTATTATAAAATTCTGCCCTTAGCGTAACATATTGCCACTCCCAAAACAATGACAATATAGTTCACTATTCACACGCGGTAATGGGAAAATTTATATGATGGGACGTTTAAATACTCCCTTGGGGGTCCTAATTGTGACAACTCGGACGATGCCATTCTTTCCTGGATATATGTCGGTGATTAGCGCTGTCGGCCAGTAGAGAGGTGCCTTTTTGCCCTGCCTCAGCTGGACGAAATCACCTGGTTGTAGGTTAGGGGATGTCCTCTGCCAGCGTTGACGCTTTTGCAGACTCTGGAGGTAGTCGGATGACCAACATTGCCAGTACTGTTGCAATTGTTCTTGATTGGTTTGCCACCTGGAAATTCTATTGCATTTGACATCAGTAAAGTAGCAGCAGATAAATGGGTATGTGGTTCACCAATTAGAAAATATCCAGGAGACAAGTAGGTTGGATGGAAAGGATCATCAGTTAAGGCACACAGATATCTGGAGTTCAGACATGCCTCTACCACAGCAAGTAATGTGCACAGTTCCTCGTAAGTGGCAAACTGAGATCCTAGTTTTCTTCGCGGATGAAATTTCATGGAATTCACTGCTGCTTCCCATACTCATCCGAAGTGAGATCCATGTGGTGGAATGAATTTCAATTCCCAACTTTCAGTGGCCAATAATTCTTTTACTGTTGCCATCTGTGATGTTGATTGAAGTATATTGTAGAGTGCATGAAGTTCATTAGCAGCATCTTGAAAGTTGGTACCATCGTCTGAACAAGTGGTCCTTGGTTTCCCTCGACGTGCAATCGAAAGTCTCAGGGCAGCAAGAAATGCTTCTGTAGATAAGCTTGTGACTAGTTCAATGTGAACAGGCTTAGTCACAAAGCAGACAAATATAGCAATGTAGTCCTTTTTTATGATTTTGCTACGTGGAAGTCCCAATTTGAGTGATATTGGTCCAGCATAGTCCACGCCTGTAGTGAGGAATGGCCTCGAAGATTTTACTCATGTTGATGGCAGCTCACCCATCAGCTGTTGTGTTGCTGTTTTCACCAATAACCTTATTCTTGGAATCCAATACCCCTCTCGTAGAGATGCTTTTACAATTTGTGGCCCAGGTTGGTGAAGACTTATGTGCTCTGCTGAGACAACTAATTTTATGAAATGATGATTTGAAGGTAAAATCATCTGATGAACTTTTTGATAATGAAGCGTGGATTTTTTTAATCTTCCACCCAATCTGAGAAAACGTGGCTTATCGATGAAGGTTTGCAGTGTCTTGAGAGAAATGCTAGCTGCACCATCTTGCTGTTCCATTAAATTCCTTATTTCGTGTGCATAAGAAATTAGTTTTACCATCTTCACACAGCAAATTAGAGCCTGGTCAATATCTTGTGTGGAGAGGATATTTGATTTTTTTTGTTGTTCTTGCGATTTTTGCAGTTCGTTATTAATATCTTACAATATCCAATTATCTGATATCTGTTCGTTGCACCTGTGTGGTTTTATTATTGACTTGAAAATTATCAATTGTTGGAACTCATAGTTATCCGAGCGTTTTCGTGGAAATTATTTCATTGAAGACTGGACGATTGGTAGTCAGTAACATATTTCGTCCCTTCTTGGGAATTAACTGGATCCCTGTGATCTAGTCCTTTTGGATTTCCTCATGAAATAGTGGTACTGATCCTTGAGTTCATGTTCCAGTCTACGTTCAAATATATGTAGACTTCGCTCTGCATTGAGGTGAGAAGTTCCAAGTTGCTTCGAATCCATCATTGTTGGCAGTCTGATAACATATCCTCCATCATTTTGTTGGGTTGTGCGGGTGATGACGCGTTGTTTACATTCTTGTTGCTATGTTGTAATGGTGGATGGCTCCACGGGTTCCACTTCCCTGGATCTGTTTAAATGTGTTCCGGACTGTTGTCTTCACGGAGGAGAAATGTATGCTGAGGGTCAAGCCATGTAGTGGTAGATGTGTTCGAACTGAGAGTGTCCAGCCAAGAACTGTCTCTTGAAGAACTGTGTAATTGTTAGGGCGTGTCCTACTGTCTGATCGAAGCATCTCGTAGAATATGTCAGCCCCAATGAGTAGATCAATGTCTCCTGGTTGATCAAACTGTACATTATCCAACTTGGTATTCTTGGGAATCTTCCAAGCACTTACGTCCATAATGGTGAATGATGTGGTATCATTAATGTGAGACAAGATTAAACAGTTAATTGTTGTGTGCCAGTCCGTATGCCTAGACCTTAAATGAATTGAGACACTGTGATATGTTTCAGGGTTGACACTAGATATGCCCTGTATTTGTGCATGTGTCTGGGTTCTGGGTAACCTCAAACGTTGTACACACCTATCTGTTATGAAGTGTGACTGAGAAGCACTGTATAACAATGCTCTGCATGGAACATATTGACCAGATTTATTCTGAACTTCCACGATGTCTGTGGCAAGTAGAATTTGGTTTCTGGGTTTGCCCTTAAATGAACAATATGTACAAATTTCTGCAGTTGATCTGCCTCTTGCATCTTCACGACCGTTGGTTATTGACACTTTGTCATTAATTTATTGAATTTGCCTAACTATGTGCAGCAAGGTATGATGTCTCTTGTGACACTGACGGCACACTTGTTTCGAACATGTGTGGTTTCTAGTAAATGTTTGCATGCAATTGAAATTAAGTCCTGATTGCTTGGCATGGTTAAAGCGTTGTTTAGCTTGCATTATGAGAAATTTATCACATTTAAAGATCCTATGTGATATATTACACAAAGACCACTGTAGCTCTGTTGTTTCCTTGGAACAGAACTTACCAACCTTGTTTCCGGTTCATTGTAATGAGTGTGAAATGTTAGGAACTACCTTCAGTGATTGAGTTGTCTGAAGCTGCTCAAAGGCTCTGCATCTTGATTCCAGGAATGTGAACAAGTCTGCAGTTGTTGGAGTATCTGCGCGTGAGGCGGTGATAAGCTCCCATTCTCGCTGCGTTTCAGGGTCGAGTGTGGCTAGCATCAATTCACATTCAATGATAATGCTTGTAAAGCATTCATGTTGCTCGACACATGATTAATTAACTGGCGCAATGATGATGCGTCTCCCTTCCTTAATTGGTTCATTTGACATAAATGCATAGCATGTATCACGGCAATTAATCCTTTGTTATTGTAACGCTGTGTTACTAATTGCCAGGCAACAATTAATTTTTCATTTGTAATTTATTTATTATTTATCAGATCTTTGGCTTCATTCTTGAGTGAAGCTATATGGTAGTGGATCTTCTGGACATTTGACAGGGTTGTATTGATAACAATCAATGCCGCAATTGTGTCTCTGAAATGTAGCCAGCTACAAGTGTCACCTTCGAAGGTTTGCAATGCAGTGTTTTGTAGCTTAATTTGTGTTGTAGTTTTATGTAACCTCGGAGTGTGATTGTTGTGAACTGACAAGCTGCTCCTGTGTGAGCTACGTCTGGACGGTGGGTTCATTACAGAATGTAAAATTTCATTATAATTAGCTTCAGCTTGATAGTACTGGTTTTCAAATTCTTCTCTGTCTAGAGAGTAATTTGCTTCGTCTAAACATTCTAGTTGACCTGTGCGGTATCATATTTGTCCAAAATGCTTGGTATCTTTTGTAGCCTGACCTTAATCTCTTTAATCTTTAGGTCACGTGCTTCAAGGTAATTCTGCAGGCGTGTAAGAGAGTCCTTGGATTCGGCACGACGCATAATTAGCTGAACACGTCGTATGGGATCCATCCTCTCGTGCGGGTGAGCAGTTGGTATGGGGAGTGTCGGTCAGTGGTCTGACAGGAGACTTCGTGATTTCACGTTCGTTGTCGTGTGTCTTCGTTATTCTCCTTGGAAGTGTGAATCCCGATTCTTGCCTGAGGTGGCCGATTGAAGTGGCGACGTCAATTCACGTTGTGTCGCACGAGTGTCTCTTTCAATGGTGACGTCACAGATTCTGCCGCGTTTGGTTTGCTAGCGAATTGCGTAGTATGGCGTGGCTTCTATTTGCGTATACAATTTTTCGCTGCACCAAAATACCAGTAATACTGAATATTTATCCAGTTTATTAGGACCAAATGTGTATGGCAGTGTAAACCAAATTATCCGGCCCGGAGGTCTAATTTTATGTCGCCTCGTCTGGCTCGAGGAACATAAAGCTACAAGCAACGTATTTGTTTGTCAGTAATTGCTGGTTCATTAACGATTATGAATAATTGTTAAACTTAACACTCTTAATGTCGACTTGCCATACACAATAATTATTTTTCATACAGTAGCAAATTATTCACTGAATGTACTGTTATATAATGTAGTATTATATTGCACACGCAAGTTCATTTAATACTGTTCGTTCAACTGATATTATTAACACTTTGATTGTTGATAAGTACACACAAGCTTACACTCCTTATGAGTATTCAATGTGATTACTGCCCTATGAAGCCCAGAATTAACACCCTTTGTTATATCACAATTGTAATGAGACATGCTGTCTACTTGTTACCCCTAGGATTGCTACACACGCTCACACTGACGCTGACGCTGGAAGACTGCTGTGAGTCGTAGTGTCCACACTTCTTGCAAGACTTGAAGCTACCTACCAAAGGCCAGCTAACTTCAGACAAAGAAGGGACGCTATGACGTCATATACACGCCTTAATCTCGCTCCCAAAGATGCTGTGTAACACTTACACACAAATTAAAATAACAAAACAAAAACATAACATATTATTTATTATAAAATTTGCCCTTAACTTAACAACCTTACAATATTATATTGGCTCCTACACATTCCCAGTGATTTCGCACACCAAACTCATACCGACATTACCATGAAATCAGTTCTTCAAAACAATTCGTACGTTCATTACATGAAAATAGTTTATTGGATCGTAAGAATACTCAGTGCTTCTCGCAAAACAAACCCATATAGACATTACCAGAAGAACAGAAGTACAAATAATTTCATACTTCTTTTCCCTGATACATTCAATTGAGTTGAAACAATTCTCATTTCTTCTCGCACAGTAAGGCTCACCGAATTTAGCAGGACAAATTTAGACCACACGTTTTAAACGTACATTAACTGACAATGCTACATTGGCTCGTATAAATTTCAAGTGATACTCGCACAACTAACTCATACCGAAATTACAAAGACATAAGTTATACAAAAAAATTCTTACGTAAGTTATCTGAAAATATTACATTGTCTCGTTACAAATCTAAGTTTTTCTGGTACAACAAACACTTACCGACATTACCAGGACAACAGTGAAACAAATCACTTATTACGTGCATGACCTGACACAATAAATTGGGTCCCAAAATTTCTCAGTTTTTCTCGCAAAACAGGCACATACACTTATTATCAGGACTATATTTAAACGAAATATTCCTTACGTACTTTACCTGACAATATTAAATAGGTTCGTATAATTTCTCAGTGCTTGTCTCACAACAACACATGCCGACATTAAAAGGACATCATTTAAATCAAACACTTCTTTCGTACATTACCTGAAAATATTTCATTTGCTCGTAGGAATTCTCAATGCTTCTCGCACAACAAACACCTACACACAATAACTGGAAAATAATTAAACAGTATTTCCTTACGTACGTTAACTGAAATTAATTCATTGGCTCGTACCAATTATCAGTGCTTCCCGTTCAGCAATCATGTACTGATATTACCAGGAAATTTATTAAACAATTTATTTCCTAATTTTATGGCATGACACATTATATTGGCTCGTAACAATTCTCAGTTCTTCTCGCACATCAAACACATGCCGTTATTTCTAGGACGACGGTAAAACAAAACAATTCATGATAGCAATTCTTCTGGGTATTTCCCCGACCTCTGTTAGTTTTTAAAAGCCGACGTTTTCGAACCCTGTTTCTGTTCCTTCTTCAACGGTTGATGAAGTATGGATGAGGATTGAGAGAATTGACCGTATTTATCCCTGCATAAGAGAATCAGTGTGGTGGGAGTTCTGATCAATCAGAAGAGTGGACTAGGTGAGTGTGGTATGCTGCAAATGTGAGTGGGTGAAGTATATATTTCTACTTTTCGCTTGTGGTATCCAGTCGCCGCTGTCTTTTTTAAGGAGGTGTATCAAAGACTTATATGATTTACTCAATCGAAGGCCATCCTGTCCGTTGATGTTAAGTGGATGCAACTCCAGTTCATTGGCCTCCCTGATGAGTCGGTCCATGTAACCCGACATGTTGGACAGAAGTTTGGTGTCTTGAAATTTGGATTTGTTATCCAAATTAATGCTGTGTTCTGCTACTGCTGATTTGTTGGGTTGGCCCAGTTTTATATGCCTACTATGTTCCTTGATGCGATGTTGAAGAGTACGACCGCTTTGTCCAATATATACTAAACCGCATTCACAAAGAATCTTATACATGCGCGGGGTTATCAGTCCTAAAGCTACCTTGATGTGTGGCAAGTGGCTGGCTATCTTCCTGTGGGGAAGGGACACACTTTTTAATTATGTTTGGCCAACATCCTGCTAAGTGGACCATAGGTAGTCTGGATGTACGCTAGGTGTGCTTTGGAGGACGGTTGGTTTTCCTTTGTGGTATCTTCAGTATATGTAGTTGAGAGCAGTGCTTGTTGTATCTGTTGTAGTTTTTAGCCATTCATCTTAAAAACTGAGGTTAGAAATTGCAGTTCATGTGGTAAGGAATCTTGCTTCTCGCACAACCAAAACATATCGATATTTCCATGAAAAAGTTAAACAAATTATTCCTACGTACATAACCTGAAAATATTACATTGACACGTAACAAATCTAATTGTTTCTAACACACCAAACACACACCGAAATTACCACAACAAAATTTGTACAAAACATTCTTTACGTACCTCACATGACAAATAAAGTTGGGTCGTAAAATTTCTCAATGCTTCTCGCACAAAAAACAGACACCGACTTTACCAGGACAACAGTTAAACAATACGTTTCTTAAATACGTTACCTGAAAATATTACATCGGCTTGTAACAATTCCCAGTCCTTCTCGAAAAACAAACACATAACGACATTACCAGGAAAAAATTAAACAAAACATTTATTACGTAGTTTACCTGATAAAATTATATTGGCTCATATCAAATCTAATCTTTGTCGCACAAACAACGCATACCGACATTACGAGGACAACAGATAAAGAAATAATTCTATGGATATTTCTTGATAATATTGCATGGGCTCGTACTAATTTGATGTGCTTCTAGCACAAGAAAACCTAACGAAATTACCAGGGAAAGAGTTTAACAAATTATTACTTACGTCCATGTCCTGTCATTACATTGGTTCGTAACATTTCTCAGTGCTTTTCTCAATAAAAACACATACCGACAATACAAGAATAACTTTTAACAAAATATTTCTTACGTATATTACCTGAGAATACTAAATTGGCTCATAAAATTAGGCAGTTTTTTCGGAAAAAAAATACGTTTATACAAGGAAAATAATTCAACCAAGCATTTATCACTTACTTTACCTGACACATTACATTGGGTCGTGCCATTTCTCAGTGAATCTCGCACAACAAACACATACCGAAATTAAGTGGACAACAATAAAACAAAACATTTCATACGTACAATTCCTCACAATATTAAAACGTCTCGTACAAATTCTCAGTGATTCTGGAACAACAAACGCATATCGACATTATTAGAAAAATATATAACCTTTATCCGACGAACGTACCAGATCCTTTTAAATCGGCATCTTACGAACGCACCAAACCGTTGGCCATTTAAATTCCCCGCACACACATGTAGAGCCTTGGAATAATAACCCCACTTTTTCTCCATATTACATAGTGGTTTATGGTCAGATTAACGCTCCGACCAATTTACCCAATAACGTATATTTGCGCCTCACGCGTACCAAACTTTTCGTCAGACTTTTTTCTTCGAAACAAGTGTATAATTGTTGATTGCTAAACAACTGACTCCTTTCACTTCCTTCTCACCATGCCAATTCAGTCGAAGTGCACTGACGAAGAATTCCATCCCAACAAAGCCTCAAAACCTCATTCACTCTGAAATGCGTTACTGTTATAGAAGTTCTATTTGTGACGGCGTGCTTCGTATAACAATTTGCTTGCTGTGTAATCCGCTCTGAACTAAAAATTGCTTATTAGGGACCATTCTCGACTTTGTCGCATCAGAAACGCGCATTATTTTTGCGGTCGTATTATATATTACTGCTAACAGGGACTAAGCACCAGCTGACTGTATAAGATAAAATTCAAATATTACATTGTTTCTATGTCAGCCTTCCATTTTTTTTTGGTTTCCGGTCCATTACAGAAGCACGATTTGAAAAATAAAAAAAATAACAGGAGGTGTAAACTCGCCCACACCATTAAATTTAGCAATTAATGACTATATTTGAGGTCATGGTTTTCCCATGCCCTAATCGTATATTAAACGTGAGAATCCACACTCTGGCCATCTCCAATGGATTATTATCCCAATTGCAGTTACATATATAGGAATAAGGAGACCGGTCTCTAAATAGTCAGCCATAATATGGCATTTCACTGCGTTAAGTCTTGGCCGGACTGAATAGTTTTTGTCAGCAGCATGGGCTATGTAGATAAGGTAGATAGAATGGCAAATTCCTATTCTATCAACCGTCGCACAAGGAAATGGACAAAGAAACTATCTTCAATCTGCTCGACTTGATCATTCAGAATAGCTACATTCTTTTCCTCACTGGTGGTAAGAAAATTTCGCACAGGGATTGTTCGCTCTGGATCGAACACAAGTTTGGTGAACAATCTGTTCCAATGTAAAAAGCCGGTACAATAAAAGTTTATATATTATTAGTAATCACTGTAAAACACAAAACGTAAATGCACATATTTCCTTAGGCAAATTAATAGTTATTTACTGCGTTACAATAATTCACAAAAATGCACATAAGTTTTTGAACTATGCACATTACTTTGCAGTAATTATTTAATCTTATGTTGTTCCCATGAACTCACAAAACACACACACCTATGTTGAAGCATTGCTAGAACTTTTGTTCTATTATATCAATTGTAACAACACGAGCTGAATGCTTGTTCCCCTATGGAAAGCGACTCACAGATTGATCCATGCTATGGCAAGACGCGAACATCCCCAATTAGAACAAAAATTGTTCTCGAGGCTTCTAGACGCGCGATGACATCAAATAATCCTTGACAATTGCGTCATTTCACACGGCCACGAGATGTGCAATCACTACACCAATGTTACGCATATTGTGTGCAAGAAAATCCAACTGTAAAAATTCTGCCCTTAGCGTAACATACTGCCACCCCCAGAAACAATGACACTATAGTTCAATATTCACACGCGGTAAAGAACAAATATTTATGTTGGGACGTTAAATACTCCCTTGGGGGTCCTAATTGTGACCACCAGGACGATGCCATCTTTCCTGGATATATGTCAGTGATTAAAGCTGTCGGCCAGGACAGAGGTGCCTTGTTGTCCTCCCTCAGCAGGACGAGATCACCTGGTTGTAGGTTAGGGGATGTCCACTGCCATCGTTGACGCTGTTGCAGACTCTAGAGGTAGTCAGAAGAACAACGTTGCCAGAACTGTTGCAATTGTTGTTGGTACGTTTGCCACCTGGAAAGTCTATTGCATTTGACATCAGTAAAGT
>Ga0131853_10005749_pt1 | contig 22420 bp, 25 predicted proteins | sample TergutLab28metaG_FD_92764 | JGI IMG/M metagenome (GOLD analysis project Ga0131853, IMG submission 92764) | Labiotermes labralis P1 segment gut microbial communities from Petit-Saut dam, French Guiana - Lab288 P1 (version 2) (version 2) | ecosystem: Host-associated > Arthropoda: Insects >... | reverse complement strand
ATGGGGGCGCGCGCCCAGCTGTTGACGTCCCAGAGGGCCCAGGCGCAGATCGCCAGACCGACGGCCACCACGAGGAAGAAGATGGCCGAGCCCACGCCCAGCGCCGCAACGCCGCCGAGGTTGGCCAGCACGAGCACCGCGACGACGACGAGCGCCACCGCCTGGAGAGACACGACGACGCAAGCCAGAATCAACGGGAAGGGGCGATGCACCGCGGTAGTCTAGAGCCCGCAGAGTTCGTGGCGTGTTTACGCCATGTCTTCACGCGGTGATCTAACGCACTCCCGCCACCCCTTGTCTCGGCGGCGGATTCTTGAAACGCTGGACGCTGCGCTTCGTGAGGACGTTCACATGGTCACGCCCTCGCCGCCACCCTGACACGGCGAAGTGCCCACCCCAGACGTGATTTGAAAGAGGGACCCCCCACCCATGGACTGGCGCCATCGTTCGGCTTGTCTCGACGAGGATCCGGAGCTCTTCTTCCCTATCGGGAACACGGGCCCCGCGATCCTGCAGATCGAGGAGGCCAAGCAGGTCTGTCGCCGCTGCGAGGTGCGCGAGCAGTGCCTCCAGTGGGCGCTCGAGGCCGGCCAGGACCACGGTGTCTGGGGCGGCCTCTCCGAGGACGAGCGCCGCGCGCTCAAGCGCCGCAATGCGCGCACCCGCGTGCGCGCCTCCTACTGAGCCGCCCCCTGGTCAGCGCGTTGTCGCGACCGGCAGATCGAGTACGACGACGGTGCCGGTGCCGGTGGGCTGCGCGCTCAGCGTGATCCGCCCGCCCAGCTCGGACTCCACCAGCGTCTTGACGATGGAGAGGCCGAGGCTGCTCGAGCTCTCCAGCACGAAGCCGTCGGGCAGCCCGCGTCCGTCGTCGCCGACCTCCACCAGGAGGCGACCCGACGGGCGCCGTACCGACACGGTGATGGTGGCGACCGCTCCGGGTTCGGGATACCCGTGCTCCACGCCGTTCTGCAGCACCTCGGTGAGCACCATCGCCAGCGGCGTCGCGACCTCTGAGGGCAGCAGCCCGAAGGACCCGATGCGCCGCACCCGGGCGTAGCCGCCGACGGCCCCGACCTCACCGACCATCTGGCCGAGGCGGTCGGCGATGTCGTCGAACTCGACGAACTCCTCGACCGCCTGTTGGCTGAGGATCTCGTGCACGAGGGCGATCGAGCCGACCCGGCGTACGGCCTCGTCGAGTGCCTCCTTCGCCGCGCCCGACCCGATCCGGCGCCCCTGGAGACGCAGCAGGGCGGCGACGGTCTGCAGGTTGTTCTTCACCCGATGGTGGATCTCGCGGATCGTGGCGTCCTTGGTGACCAGCTCGCGGTCACGTCGCCGCAGGTCCGTGACGTCACGTACCAACACCAGCGCGCCCGCGAACTCCCCGTGCGGGCGAAGCGGGATCGACCGGGCGATGATCGCGACCGCGCCGGTGCTGATCTCGACGTCGCGGTGCGCACGGCCACCCAGGACCGCGGAGAGCGTCTCCTCGTCGGGGCGCAGACGCGGAGCCACCAGCGTGCGGGTGGTCTCGGCGAGATGATGCCCGGCGACATCGCCGACCAGGCCGAGCCGTCGGAAGACCGACTGCGCGTTCGGGCTGGCGTAGAGGACCACGCCGGCGGGGTCGACGCGCAGGAAGCCGTCGCCGACCCGGGGCGTGTCGGCGTGGTCGCTGCGCTGGCCGGGGTTCGGGAACCAGCCACCCGCGATCATCTGGGCCAGGTCGTCGGCAGTGCGCAGATAGGTCAGCTCGAGCCGCGACGGGGTGCGGACGCCGACGAGGTTGGTGTTGCGGCCCACCACGGCGATCACACGACCGTCACGCCGGACCGGGATCGCCTCGGCACGCACCGGCACGTCCGCACGCCACTCGGGCTCGCCCTCCCGCACCAGCCGACCCTCGGCCAGCGCCTCGTCGAGCACCGGCCGACTACCGGTCGGCACGAAGGTGCCGACGACGTCGTCGACGTACGCCGTCGGGCCGGTCGTCGGCCGCATCTGGCCACCCGCCCAGAAGCCGTTGCCCCCGCGGTCGGGCAGCCAGAGGACGAGGTCGGCGAAGCTGAGGTCGGCCAGGATCTGCCAATCGGCCATCAGCAGCTGGAGCCACGCCACGTCCGCGTCCTCGAGCGTGGTGTGACCGGACGCCAGCTCGGGCAGCGAAGGCACGGCGTCAGGGTAGCGGTCCGACCGCGTTCGGGCGCGATCCTCTCACCGCACGACGGTGGTGACCGGACGGGCAACGCTTTGGCAGGATGTGCACCGTGTCGGGCTCATATTGGGACGAGGTGCGGGCGACCGGACTCGCCGTACCCTCAGACCGCCCCCTCGCCGACCTGACCGCAGAGCTCACCCGAATGCTGGGCGACACCGATCCCGACCGCCGCGACGGCATCGCCTATCCCACGCTGGCGACCTGGATCGAACGGGGTGTGTACGACGACCTGCTCGCCGGCCTCGGCGACGGCATGGCCAGCGGCCTGGTCGTCGGCCTCGGCGAGCGCGACACCGACACCGTCTACCGCCGGTCGTTCTCGGTCCTGGTGCTCGGCGAGTGCCTGCGACGCGACAACGCCCGGTCGCTTCTGCCCGGCGCCAAGGTGCTGGAATGGGGCGACCGGATCGCGACCTGGCTGCTGCGCGAGCGCGACCTGCGCGGCTACGTCGCCGGCCAGGGCTGGGCCCATGCGATCGCCCACGGCGCCGACGCGCTCGGCGAGCTGGCCGGGTCGGTGCACGTCGGCAAGGCCGAGCTGACCGTCGTGCTCGACGTCGTGGCCGACCGGGTGCTGGCCAAGGGCGACACGGTCTTCGCAGCGGGCGAGCCGGACCGGCTCGCGGCGGCGACCATGGCCGTCCTGCGCCGCAACGTGGTGCCCCTGAGCATCCTCGAGCCGTGGATCGCCCGCCTGGCGGGCGGCGCCACCGCCCGGGCCGGCAGCGGCGACCCCTTCCTGCTCACGGACAATCCCGAGGCGTTCCTGAGGGCGCTCTACCTGCAGGTGGCCCTCGCCCCGAGCCCACCGGAGGTGCGGGCGGACCTGCTGCTGGTGCTGGTCGACGCCCTGCGCCGTACCAACTCCTATTACCTGGGGCGGCGGGCCTGAACAGTCGGTGAACGCCGGTGGACCATTGAGAAGTGTCCTGGGAATGCACATCGCCGGAGCGATGTTGCATCGACATGCTCGCCCTGTTCGACCGACCACCGACGACACCGCGGACGTCCACGCGCGCCCGCGTAGGCTTGGCGTCGATGACTGACATCTTCCCTGACAGCGACGCACGCACGCAGCAGCCCGATCTGGCCGACGTGGTCGACGTGGCCACCGAGACCGAGGCCGAGCGGGCCGCGCGCTTCGAGCGCGACGCGCTGCCCTTCATCGACCAGCTCTACTCCGCGGCCATGCGGATGACCCGCAACCCGGCCGACGCGGAGGATCTGGTCCAGGAGACGTTCGCGAAGGCGTTCAGCTCCTTCCACCAGTTCCGCCCGGGGACGAACCTCAAGGCGTGGCTGTACCGGATCCTGACCAACACCTTCATCAACAGCTACCGCAAGAAGCAGCGCGAGCCCATGCAGGCCATCAGCGGCGACAGCGGCGACGTGGAGGACTGGCAGCTCGCCCGCGCCGAGGCGCACACCTCCAGCGGCCTGAAGTCCGCGGAGACCGAGGCGCTCGAGCACCTTCCCGACAGTCAGGTGAAGGAGGCCCTTCAGCGCCTGCCGGAGGAGTTCCGACTGGCGGTCTACCTGGCCGATGTCGAAGGCTTCGCCTACAAGGAGATCGCGGAGATCATGGAGACCCCCATCGGCACCGTGATGTCGCGACTGCACCGCGGACGCCGCCAGCTGCGCGACCTGCTCACCGACTACGTGCGGGCGAACGACCTGCTGCCGATCGGTCACGAGGGAGACAAGGGATGACGACGCACGAGCACGCCGAATCGGCCGGCGAGGTCTCGCCCGCCGAGTGTGCGGACTTCCTGGAGCAGATCGTCTACTTCATCGACAACGAGCTCGACTCCGCCGACTGCGCCGCCGTCCGGGCCCACCTCGACAGCTGCAATCCGTGCCTGGAGAAGTACGACCTCCAGCGCACCGTGAAGCAGGTCGTCGCGCGCTCGTGCAGCGAGCACGCGCCGTACGAGCTGCGCTCGAAGATCCTGCTGCGCCTCGAGCAGGTCAAGATCGAGATCCGGGAGGAATGAGTCCGCCGCGAATTCGCCGCGGACCCACTCCCTTTGAGAGACTGTCGGTTGGCCCCTCGTGGGCGACGTACGTTGACATCCAGGAGGACCTCATGGGCAAGACCGGCCGCAAGCGTCGTGCGCGTCGCAAGAAGGGCGCGAACCACGGCAAGCGCCCCAACAGCTGAGCTTCGACTCAGCCCGCACCCGAGCCCCCGACCTCACGGTCCGGGGCTCGATGCATTTCTGCCCCCGCCGCCGGGTCAGGCGCGGGACTTCTCGGCGGGGCCGACGACCTCGCGCACCAGCCACTCCAGCGTCGACTCGACGAGGATGGCCAGCACATCCTCCTGGCTGACAGGCGCGCGCGCCGCGACGCGGAAGCTGTGGTCGGCACCCGGGATCGGCACGACCTCGATCCCGGCCGGGAACTCCTCCGGGCGTCCCATCGGGTCCTTCTCGCCCTGCACCACGAGCGTGGGCACCCTGGTCCGCAGCTCCTCGGCACGCGACTTCGACGGGTCGTTGGCCTTGCCCGGCGGGTGCAGAGGGAACGCGAGCGCCAGGGCGCCGGCCGCGCCGAGCGAGCGAGCGGTACGGCAGGCCGACCGTGCCCCGGCCGAGCGGCCGCCGATGACCAGCGGCGTCCGCACGCGCATCCAGTTGGCCGCCTCGGTGAGCGCGGCATCGAGCGTCTTGGGCGGCGTCGCTACCGGGCGGCCCGCCACCTTCCACGGCTGCTCGAAGCGGACCACGGTGATGCCCTGCCCCGGCAGGGCCGCGTTGAGCGCCTCCAGGTCGGGGGTGTCGATGCCGTTGCCGGCGCCGTGCGACAGCAGGAGGGTCGCGACGGGGCGGCGGGCACGGCGCGTGACGAGCCGGCCCTCGCCGTACTGCGTGGCGATCATCTGGTCGGTCACCGCTGCGACTCCTCGAGAGGTAGGGGTTCGACGAGCTCGGGCCCGTTGTTGCGCACGTTACTGACCAGACGACTGACCGGGTAGGCCTCGAGTCGGCCCGGCATCGCCGGCACCAGCAGGTCCAGCGAACCCGAACGCGTGGGATCGAGCCACTCCGCCCAGCGGTCGCGCTCGACCATCAAGGGCATCCGGTCGTGGATCCGGCCGACGTCGTCCTCGGCGTCGGTGGTGATGACCGTGCACGACCACAGCCAGCGGCTGGGATCGTCGTCGGCCTTCGCCGGGTCGGGCCAGAACTCGTAGAGGCCGGCCATCGCCATCACACCGTGGTCCTTGGGCCGGATGAAGTAGGGCTGCTTGACCGGCTTGCCGCGCGCGGTCGTCTGATCGCTCGCGTACCACTCGTAGTAGCCGTCGGCGGGCAGCAGGCAGCGGCGCTTCTGGAACGCCTTCTTGTACGCCGGCTTCTCGGCGACCGTCTCCATCCGGGCGTTGATCAGCCGGTTGCCGATCGAGGGGTCCTTCGCCCACGACGGCACGAGCCCCCAGCGCACCGTGCGCAGCTCCCGCCGCGGCCCACCGTCGTCGTCCTCGCCTCGCGGCGGACGCTCCACGATGGCATAGACCGAGTCCGTCGGCGCCACGTTGTACGACGCGTCGAGGGCGTCCTGGACCCGGGACTCGATGACGTCGAACTCGTCGACGAGATCCTCCGGGCGTCTGCTCGAGGCGTAGCGGCCGCACATGGCTCTCACCCTACGCAGGTCCCGACGGCGACGACGTCCCTCGCGCGGCGGCTCAGGCTCCCCTGGCCAGCTCGTCCAACAGCGTCGCGGCATGGTCGTCGGTCTCGGGCAGGCCCTCGATCCACACCCGTACGGCGGTCGGCTCGGCCATCCGGCGCAGCAGCGAGACCCGATCCGCGAGCTGCTCGTTCCTCGGCGCGACGACCACCAGCCGGTCGACTCCCACCTGGCCGATCGCCTCTCCCCCGCTGAAGACGGTCCGCGCGGTGTGGCCCAGCAGCGTCAGCGTGCGTGCGCGACTCACCGCGTCGCCACCACGGACGAGCGCGACCTGCGTCACGACCAGGGCGTGACTGCGGGCGGCTGCTTCGCGGTAGAGATCCGAGATCCGCTCCCGGACGTGCGCCAGCGTGGAGAGCCCGGTCAGCGGATCGTTGCACGAGAGTCCGTGCAGGTACTCCAGGGTCGCCTCGCTCCAGGCGAGCGAGAGTGCCTGCGACTCGTCGAAGACGGGGTCGCGACGGCGGATGAGCCGGGTGGCGGAGCGCAACCCGTCGAGCCCCTCGCCCAGGGAGGCCCCCTCCTCGGCGAGCCGGCGCCCGGCCACCCAGCAGGCCTCGACGATGTGGGCGCCGCCGGCCAACGCCTCGGAGACGGCGTCGAAGTGCGCCGGGAGCGGCACGGACCGAGGCCCGGACCGAGGCCCGGACGGGCGCGCACCGCGGCGCTTCGCCAACCACCCCATGAGCCCTCCCGCTCTCCCTCGACGACATGCCCGAACCCGGCCCTGCCGTGCGATGATGGGACGGCGGCGGGCGTCGGTCGTGACGCGATCTCCGCCGGATATTTTCCACTCTCGGACGGGATGGCACATGAAGTTCACGCGCGCGTATCGCGTCATGGCCGTGAGCCGGGCCCGTCTCTCCGATCGTGAGTGACAAGCAGGCCAGCGCCCTCCCCACCCTCGACGGGCCGGGAGACGCCGAGCTGATCTCCGCCGTCCGGGCCGGGGACCTCGACGCCTACGGCGAGCTCTTCGCCCGCCACGTCGAGGCCGCGCGTCGACTGGCCCGCCAGTTGGTCTCCGCCGGAGACGTCGACGACCTGGTCTCGGAGTCGTTCGCGAAGGTCCTCGCGGTGCTGCAGAAGGGTGGCGGTCCCGACCTCGCGTTCCGCGCCTACCTGCTCACCTCCCTGCGCCGGCTCCACGTCGACAGGATCCGCGCCGGTGCGCGGCTCCGCACCACCGACGACCTGACGGCGTACGACCCCGGCGTGCCGTTCGAGGACACGGCCGTCTCCGGATTCGAGAACGCGGCGGCGGCCAAGGCGTTCTCCTCGCTCCCCGAGCGCTGGCAGCAGGTGCTGTGGCACACCGAGGTGGAGGGACAGAAGCCTGCCGACATCGCGCTCCTGCTCGGCATGTCGGCCAATTCCGTCTCGGCGCTGGCCTACCGCGCCCGCGAAGGACTGCGGCAGGCGTTCATCACGATGCACGCACAGGACGCCGTCGAGGACGCCTGCACCACCACGCGCGCCAACCTGGGCGCCTACATCCGCAACGGCATCTCGCGCCGTGACGCGGCCAAGGTCGAGGCACATCTGCAGGAGTGCCGTCCCTGCGCGGCGATCTACCTCGAGCTCGTCGAGGTCAACTCCGACCTCGGCGCGCTGCTGGCCCCGATGGTCCTCGGCTCGGCCGGGGCCGGCTATCTGGCCGTCTCGCATGCGGCCGCCGTCGCCGGCGCGAAGGGCGGTCTGGTCCTGCTGCTGGATCGGGGCAAGGACTGGGCGACCGGCAACCCGGTGGCCAGCGTGGGGGCCGGCGTCGCGGCCGCGACCGTGGTCGCCGTCGGGGTGGCGTTCGGCGTCACGGCGCACCACCACGCCACCGCGCCCGTCGCCGCCAGCACGCCGGCATCGGCTCCGTCGAGTACGCCCGCCGCTCCCCCGGCGCCAGGACCGTCGACCGCACCGGGGGGTTCGCGGTCAGGCCCTCCCTCCAAGCGCGCAGCGACGCGCCCGTCCACGCGAGCGGCTACCGTGCCGGCGCGACGGGCCACCGCGCCGCTCGTGGCGTCCACGCCGCCGCTCCCCAGCACGCCTTCGGTGGCGATCCCGCCGACGGTGTCGCCACCGACCCTCGCACCGCCCGTCACGGTCCCGACGCCCAACACCACGCCGGTGATCACCGTCCAGCTCCCCCTCCAGCACGCCACCCCGGGCACGCCGCTCATCATCGACCTGACCCGCGGCGCGTCCAGCCCGGTCGGCCGCCCGCTGCACGTCGTCTCGGCCACGGCCGACCACGGCACGGTGCGCACGGGCTCGGGCCCCACCACAGCCGGCGCGCGCAGCGGGGCGGCCGGTGACGCGGCGGCCGCGCGCACCGACACCGGTGCCGTCGGCGGCGGAGGCACCATCGCGTATACGCCCGACCCCGGTTGGAGAGGCGTGGACACGATCCACTACGTGCTCGCCGACAGTCGTGGGGGCCAGGTCTCCGGCGCGGTCGAGGTCAGCACGCCGAACGCCGCACCGACTGCCGTCGACCACGGCTCCTCCACCCGGTGGAACGGCCTGACCAGCACATGCCGGCCGACCCTCGTCCCGTGCGTGCTGAAGACCGAGGCGACGGTTGATCTGCTCCGCGGCGTCACTGATCCCAACCACGACCCGGTGGGCGTCGTCGGGCTGGGGCCCGACCACCTCACGACCCTGACGACGCGCTACGGCACGGTCACGCTGGGCCCCGACGGCACTGCGACGTACTCCGCCGTGGCCACGTTCGGCGGCGCCGTACGCACCGACCGATTCACCTACACGGTGTCCGACAGGCCGCCACACGGCTATCGGGCGCTGACCTCGACAGCGAGCGTCACGGTGCGGGTCGAGCCGATCGGCAACCTGGCACCGGTCGCGATGGACAAGTCCTATCGGACGTCGCGGGACACCCCGCTGAGGATCGATCTGACCAGGCTCTCCTACGACCCGGACGGCGACCCGCTGACCTACACCTACACCAGGCCGGCACACGGGACGCTGCAGGAGGTCTCGCCCGGCGTGCTGACCTACGTCTACGCCCCCATCGAGGACACCGTCGGGATCGGCCTCGGCCCGATGGACTCCTTCCGATACACCGTCGACGACGGCCATGGGAACACGGCCTCGGCGACGATCTGGATCCACCTCCGGCCGAACGGGGTCGGCCTGCGGTGACCCGGCAGACCGCGCCGAGCACGACGGCATGCCCTGCGGAGCATTCGGATACCTTCGTTCTATGACTGTGAGCCGGAAGCTTGCCCGTCCCCTGATGTCGTCGATCTTCTTCGTCGGGCCCGTGACGACGCTGCGGAATTCGTCGCAGGTCGCCAAGAAGGCAGAGTCCGTGACCGAGCCGATGGTCCGGCTCGCCCAGCGGGCCGGCGTACCCATCACCCATGACCCCGAGCTGCTGGTGAAGATCAATGCCGGCGCGCAGCTCCTCGGCGCGGCGGCGCTGGCCACCGGCCGTTGCCCGCGCGCGGCAGCGGGGCTGCTCGCGGTGACGCTGGTGCCCACCACCCTGGCCGGACATCGGTTCTGGGAGGAGAGCGACCCCGCGGCTCGCGCGCAGCAGCAGCTGCAGTTCGCCAAGAACCTCTCGCTCCTGGGCGGCCTGATGATCGCCGCGATGGACACCGAGGGCAAGCCCGGCAAGGCCTGGCTGGCGCGGCAGGCGGCCAAGCGCCTGAGCAAGAAGGCCGACCACCTGGCCTCGACCGCACGGCTGGAGGCGAAGATCGCCGCTCTCGAGGCCGCCGGAGCCGGCGACACGCTGGCCGAGACCCTGACCACCGCCGGGAAGGCGGCCCGCGAGCATGCCCAGGGTCTCGGCGATCGGATCTCCGAGAAGGCCCCCGAGTGGGCGGCCACCGCCAGCGCCGCCGGTGCGTTGGCGGCTGCGAAGTCGGCGGACCTCGGCTCGCGCCTGGCCGAGACCACCTCCGAGAAGGCACCGGGCTGGGCCGCCGCCGGAAAGGCCGCGGGCAGCGACCTCCTCGCCAAGTCGCAGGACGTCGGCTCGCGCCTGGCCGAGACGGCTTCGGACAAGGCCCCGGAGTTGGCCGCGGCGGGTCTTGCGGCGGGCGCGGGCGCCCTCGCCAGGTCGCAGGACCTCGGCAGCCACGCCGCCGACGCCCTGGACGAGCTGCGCGAGCAGGGCCGCGCGCGTGCGAAGGACCTGCGCAAGGAGGCCCGCGGCACGGCCAAGGAACTCCGCAAGGAGCTGCGCAAGGAGTGGCGCAGCGCGAGCAAGGACGCGCGCAAGGAGATGGCGAAGCAGGCCAAGAAGGCGCGGAAGAACACCGACTCCTGGAAGTCGTCCGCCAAGCGAGAGGTCGCGAAGGCGAAGGCGAAGGTCGCCTGAGCCTCGATAGGCTGCCCGGGTGACGTCGATCCCCGACCCGTGGCCGGCCCCCCGTGCTTCCCACCCCGTCGACGCCGTGGTGTCGCTGCCGGGCAGCAAGTCGCTGACCAACCGGGCGCTGCTCCTGGCGTCGATCGCCGACGGCCCCTCCGTCGTACGGCGCGCGTTGCGCTCACGTGACACACTGCTGATGGCCTCGGCGCTGACGGCGCTGGGCAGCACGGTGGACACCACGGGGCCCGACTGGTCGGTGACCCCCGGCTCGTTCGACCGCGCGGCGGCGATCGACGTCGGCCTGGCCGGCACGGTGATGCGGTTCGTGCCGCCGGTGGCGGCGCTGTCGAGGGGCGCGGTGGCCTTCGACGGTGATACGCACATGCGACAGCGCCCCATCGGGGAGGTCCTCACCGCACTGCGCGGCCTGGGCGTGCACGTTGACGGCGACGCGCTCCCGTTCACGCTGGTCGGCACCGGCACGGTGCCGGGCGGCACGGTGGTGATCGACGCCTCGGCGTCGAGCCAGTTCATCAGCGCGCTGCTGCTCGCCGGTGCGCGCTACGAGCGGGGGGTCGACGTTCGTCACGAGGGCAAGCCGGTGCCCTCCCTGCCGCACATCGACATGACGGTCGCGATGCTGCGCCAGCACGGCGTCGAGGTGGACGATTCCGACGCCAATCGCTGGGCGGTCGCGCCAGGGCCGATCAAGGCACTCGACCACACCATCGAGCCGGACCTCTCCAACGCCGCGCCCTTCCTGGCGCTGGCCGCGCTGAGCGGCGGTCGGGTCGTCGTACGGGACTGGCCGGAGACCACCGACCAGCCCGGTGCCGAGCTGCGCGGGATCCTGACCGAGATGGGCTGCCGCGTCGAGTACGTCGGGGCGGGGCTGGCCGTGACCGGCCCGCCTCCCGGTGAGCTGCGCGGGATCGACGCCGACCTGCACGACGTCGGCGAGCTCACGCCCGCCATCGCCGCACTGTGCGCACTCGCCTCCACGCCGTCGCACCTGCGCGGTATCGGCCATATCCGCGGCCACGAGACCGACCGCCTTGCGGCCCTGGCCCGCGAGCTCGGCGCCCTCGGCGCCGATGTCGTGGAGCACCCCGACGGCCTCTCGCTGCGACCCGCAACGTTGCGCGGCGGCCTCTTCCACACCTACGCCGACCACCGGATGGCCCACGCGGGTGTGATCGTCGGTGCGGCCGTCGACGGAGTGCTCGTCGAGGACATCGCCACCACGTCGAAGACCTTCACCGACTTCGCGCCCCACTGGTCGAGGCTCTTTGCGTGAGGAACCGCTACTCCGAGCACGACCCTGAGCACTACGACCGGCCCAACCGGCGCGGCTCCCGGCCGCGCACCAAGGAGCGACCCACCTACGACGACGCCGTCGACGGCGTCGTGGTCACGGTCGACCGCGGCCGGTTCACGCTGATCGTCGACGAGCGCGAGATCTGGGCCGTCAAGGCCCGCCCGCTCGGTCGCAAGGGGGTCGTCGTCGGCGACCGCGTCAAGGTGATGGGCGACGTCTCGGGCGCCGAGGGATCGCTGGCCCGGATCGTCGAGGTCGAGCCCCGCACGACGGTGCTGCGGCGTACGGCGGATGACGACGACCCGTTCGAGCGCGTCATCGTCGCCAATGCCGACCAACTGGTCGTCGTTACCGCGCTCGCGGATCCCGAGCCCCGGCACGGCCTCATCGATCGGGCCCTGGTCGCGGCGTACGACGCCGGGATGGCGCCGCTGCTCTGCCTCACCAAGGCCGACCTGACCCTGCCCGAGACGCTGCTCTCGACCTACCGCTCACTCGGCGTGCCGTGGGTCGTGACCCAGCGTGCCGGCAGCGGCGTCGAGGGCCTCGACGGTGTCGGCGAGTTGCGCGAGCGCCTCGTCGGACGCACCTCGGTGCTGCTGGGCCACTCCGGGGTCGGCAAGTCGACGCTCGTGAACGCGCTGGTGCCGAACGCCGGTCGGGAGACCGGCGTGGTCAACGCCGTCACCGGCCGCGGGCGGCACACGTCGACCTCTGCCCTCATGCTGGCGCTCCCCGAGTCCGGCTGGATCATCGACACCCCCGGCATCCGCTCGTTCGGGCTTGCGCACGTCTCGCCGGACCATCTCATCGAGGCTTTCCCCGATCTCGACGAGATGACCGAGGACTGTCCGCGCGGCTGCACCCACGGCGCCGACGAACCGGAGTGCGGCCTCGACGAGGCGGTGCGCACCGGCGAGGCCGACCCCGACCGGGTCGCCTCGTTCCGGCGGCTGCTCGAGGCACGGTCCGTCACGGCGTACTAGTGGGTCGGCGCGACACGAGCGCAGTCTGAGGGCCGCGCACCGTTACGCTGGCGCCGTGGCTGACTTCACCGACGACCTGCGCCTCGCGCACCTGCTGGCCGACGACGCTGACTCGATCAGCTCCGACCGGTTCAAGGCGCTCGACCTGCACGTCATGACGAAGCCCGACCTGACTCCCGTCACCGACGCCGACCGCGCGGTCGAGGAGTCCATCCGCCGGACCCTCGCCCGCGCCCGCTCCCGCGACGCCGTCACCGGCGAGGAGCAGGGTACGACGGGCACCGCCGCGCGGCGCTGGATCATCGACCCCATCGACGGCACCAAGAACTACGTCCGCGGCGTGCCGGTCTGGGCCACGCTGATCGCCCTGGCGGTCGAGAACGAGGTGGTCATGTCGGTCGTCTCGGCGCCCCAGCTCGGCCGCCGCTGGTGGGCCGCCAAGGGCGAGGGGTCGTGGACCGGCAAGTCGCTGCTCAAGTCCACCCGCAACCAGGTCAGCGACGTACGCCGCCTCGAGGACGCCTCCCTCTCCTACTCGTCCTTCCGCGGCTGGGAGGACCGTGGCCGCCTCGACGACTTCATGGCGCTCGCCCGGCGCTGCTGGCGCACGCGCGCCTACGGCGACTTCTGGTCCTACATGCTCGTCGCCGAGGGCGCGGTCGACATCGCAGCCGAGCCGGAGCTGGAGCTCTACGACATGGCCGCGCTCGTCCCCATCGTCGCCGAGGCCGGCGGGACCTTCACCTCGCTCGACGGCGACGAGGGCCCGTGGGGCGGGCACGCGCTGGCCACCAACGGCCACCTGCACGACGCGGCGCTCTCGTTCCTCGGCACCGTGCCCGAGGGCGACGACCCAGACTGGCCCTCCACCGGTCCCGGGTCGGTGACCCCTCTTTTCGGCAAGCCGAGCGAATGACCCTTCACAGCCGCCCTGGCCGGCGCTAACGTCGGAGGATGCGGATCGCCGAGATCCTTTCCCGCAAGCCGGGACCTGCCATCGTGACCATCGCCCCGGAACGATCGGTGCGTGATCTCGTCGCCGTGCTTGCCGAGCACAACATCGGTGCCTGCGTGGTCAGCGCCGACGGGCACCACGTCGACGGGATCGTCAGCGAGCGCGACATCGTCCGCCGCCTGCGCGGCGAGGATCCGCTCGACCAGCCCGTCTCCTCGATCATGACGAGCCGCGTCGCCACCTGCGACGAGGACGCCGTGGTCGACGACCTGATGGGGCTGATGACCCACCGCCGGATCCGACACGTGCCCGTCGTCCGCGACGGTGCCCTGGTGGGCGTGGTCAGCATCGGCGACCTCGTCAAGCACCGTATCGACGAGCTCACCTTCGAGCGCGACCAGCTCGAGGTCTACGTCCAGCAGGGCTGAGACCAGCGCGACATCAGGGCTGGCACCAGGGCTGGCACCAGGGCTGAGAGCGCGGATGCGCCGCCGGCTCATCGGCCGACGGCGCAACCCCTCCCACCGCCGGGGTTCAGGGGAGCGATGTGTCCCCGGCGCGGCCGCCCCGTGGGCGGCTCTGCGCCATCGCACCCGCCCCGGCGTCCCCGGTCATGTCCGCGACACGTGCGTCCCGCCGGACTCGGTGCCCGGCTCCGCCGCTGTGGCCGTGGTGTTCTCGCCGATCGGCTGGCCGGAGCCGCCGTACTCGTCAGGCCCGCGGCGCGCGACCGACTCGCCGTTCTCGCCGTTCTCGCCGTTCTCGACGGTCTCGCCGTTCTCGACGGGCGCCGCGTGGGCGCCGCCGGTGCTCGGCGCCGTCGGACGGTAGTCGTCGGCCCGGTGGTCGACCGCCGGATCGACGCGGTCCGCTTCGCGCAGCAGGTTCTCCTGGTGCGCCTCGTCGTGTGCCAGCGCGTCCCGGGCGGCATGTGCCTCCCGCTCGGCCTTCTCGGCCTGCATCCGCGCCGCCGCGGCCTGCGTCTCGGCCTCGCCGAGCTGCTGGCGCGACTCCGCGATGTCCGGTGCCTTGTGATGGGCGGCCTGACGCAGCTCCGAGGCCTGCGACGCGCGCTGGTGCAGCTTGCGTCCGCGCAGGGACCTGGCGATGAGTACGAGCGCCACCACCACGACGACAACGATGATCGCGAGGATGATCCAACCCAGGGTGGACATGACTTCTCCTTCCGTCGTGAGGCTCAGTACCCACCGGGGCATCCGCCTACGTATCTGCCCGTAGGCTGGCGAACATGACTGAGAAGCCCGAGATCGACTTCGTCGACCCGACCCCGCCCACCGACCTCGTCGTCACCGACCTGACCGAGGGTGACGGCGACGAGGCCGTCGCCGGCAAGACCGTCTCCGTCCACTACGTCGGCGTGGCCCACAGCACCGGCGAGGAGTTCGACGCCTCCTACAACCGCGGCGAGCCGCTGCAGTTCCGCCTCGGCATCGGCCAGGTCATCTCCGGCTGGGACCAGGGCGTCCAGGGGATGAAGGTCGGCGGCCGTCGCCAGCTCGTCATCCCGCCGCACCTGGGCTACGGCGACCGTGGCGCCGGCGGCGTGATCAAGCCCGGCGAGACGCTGATCTTCGTCGTCGACCTGCTCGGCGTCAGCTGACGCAGGCCCCGGCCGCTCCCGGGTTGTGAGTGCCCCATGGCCCCCTTCGCGGAGGGCCAGCACTCACAACGCGTGAGGGTTCACCACGGCAACCCGTCGTCGTACGACGCCTCGTCGACGACCCGGGCCGAGGCGGCGCCGTACGCGACGACGTCTCCGACCTTGAGCTGTCGCCCGCGGCGCGTCTCGACCTCGCCGTTGACCCGCACCAGTCCGTCGGCGATCGGCGCCTTCGCCTCCGAGCCTGACTCGACGAGATTGGCGAGCTTGAGGAACTGCCCGAGCCGGATCGACTGGTCGCGGATGGCCACGTCGATCGGGTCAGCTTGATCGGTCACATCGACATCCTCCCAGGTCAGCCGGCGAGCTGGGTGATCGCGTGGATCAGGACACCCACGAGGCCGCCGACGATGGTGCCGTTGATCCGGATGAACTGCAGGTCGCGCCCCACATGCAGCTCGATGCGCCGCGCCGCCTCGCGTCCGTCCCAGCGCTGGATCGTGTGGGTGATGACGGCGGTCGCCTCGCTGCCGTAGCGCTTGACCAGGTAGGTCGCCGCGTCGGCGATCAGGCGGTCGACCCGTGCCCGGAAGTCGTCGTCGCTGACCAGCTGGCCGGCCAGCAGCTGCAGTTCCGAGAGCACCCGTTCCTGGACGGCGCCCTCAGGGTCGCGCAGCGAGCTGACCAGGGTCCGCCGCAGCGCGTCCCACAGCGAGATCGACGTGGTGAGCACCTGCGGGTGGTCGAGCAGCCGGTTCTTGAAGCCGTCGGCCCTCGCCTGGGTCTCCGGATCGTGCTGCAGATCCTCGGCGAGCTCGGCGAGCATCGAGTCGATGGCCTTGCGGGCGCGGTGGTCGGGCTCGGCCAGGATGTCGGCGACCCAGCGCACGATCTCGATGTGGACACGGGCCGCACCCGCGTCGCGCAGCGCGGGCGGCACCCACCACGGCGCGCGCTCACCGACGACGTCGGTGACCGTCTGCTCGTGCTCCAGCAGCCATCCGTGCAGCTCGGTCAGGAAGAGGTCCACGACGCCGTGGTGGACCTGGACGGCGAGCACCTCGGCCAGCGCCGTACCGATGACCGTCGCGAGTGGCTCCTCGCGCAGGCGGGGCACGATCGCCTCGGTCACGACGGCGGCGATGTGGTCGTCCCTGACCCGCGCCAGGCCGTCGGCGACCACCGTAGAGGCCTCCCGCACGAAGACGCGAGCATTGGCCTCCTCGGCCAGCCACAACCCCACCCGCAGCGCCGGTTCGGAGACGCGGAGCCTGTCGCGGATGACCTCCTCGGCGAGGAAGTTCTCGCCGACGAACTCCTCCAGCGAGGCCCCGATCTCGTCCTTGCGCCGCGGGATCAGCGCCGTGTGCGGGATGGGCAGGCCCAGCGGATGCCGGAACAGTGCCGTCACGGCGAACCAGTCGGCGATCGCACCGACCATCGACGCCTCGGCCCCGGCGTTGACGTATCCCCACGCACCACCCTGCCCATGGGTGAGCACGTACACCACCGCGGCGAGCACCAGCAGCGACGTGGCGACCACACGCATCCGGCGCAGGGCGCGGCGTCGTACGGCGTCGGCGGCGGCATCGACAGCCATCAGCCCGGTCATGGCGTGATTCTGCCCGGTTGGCACAACCGTGCCAGAATCGCGTCCCATGTCTCGCACCGTCATCACGTTCGGCACGTACGACGTCTTCCACGTCGGCCACCTGCGGATGATCCTGCGCGCGGCCGAACTCGGGGACCGGCTCGTCGTGGGCGTCAGCTCCGATGCGCTCAACCGCGCCAAGAAGGACCGCGACCCCGTCTTCAGCCAGGACGAGCGGCTCGCCATCGTCGGCGCGCTCAAGCCGGTCGACGAGGTCTTTCTCGAGGAGAGCCTGGAGCTCAAGCGCGACTACATCGTCAAGTTCGGCGCCGACGTGCTGGTCATGGGCGACGACTGGGCCGGGCGGTTCGACGAGTTCGAGGACATCTGCGAGGTGGTCTACCTGCCGAGGACGCCGGCGATCTCGACCACGGCGCTGATCGAGAAGATCTCCGGCGCCTGACCGTCAGTCGGCGCCGTCGGCCTGGGTGATAGGCAGCGCCGATGGGGTGCTCGGCGCATCCGGGGAATGACCGGAGCATGCGGCCGGGTTGGGCCAGGCATGACCACCATCGTGATCTTCGGAGGCACCGGCTACGCCGGTGGACACATCGCAGCTGAGGCCGTCAAGCGCGGCCACACCGTCACGTCGTACTCGCGCCACGAGCCGACGACGCCGCTCGAGGGCGTGACCTATCAGGTCGGCACCGTCACCGACACCCACATCCTGGGCCATGCGGCCGACGAGGCCGACGAGATCGTCGTCGCGACCCACGGCGCCGATGTCGACGGGCAGAAGCTCGTCGACGTCGTGCCGAAGCTCGTCGCGGCGGCGCTGCGCGGCAATGCACGCCTCTCCTTCGTGGGCGGCGCCGGCTCCTCGTTCGTGGCCGAGGGTGGCCCCCGACTGGTCGACACCCCCGAGTTCCAGGACGAGTGGAAGCCGGAGGCGCTCGCACACGCCGAGGTGCTCGACGCGCTGCGTCGTACACCGGAGGAGCTGCGGTGGTTCTACGTCTCACCCGCCGCCCTGTTCGGTGCCTGGGCGCCCGGCGAGACGACCGGCAGCTACCGCACCAACGGCGACATCCTGGTGACCAAGGAGGACGGATCCTCGGAGATCTCCGGCACCGACTTCGCGACGGCGTACGTCGACGAGATCGAGAGCTCCAAGCACCCGCGCCAGCGGTTCACCACCGGTCACTGAGGGCGGCTTCCCGACCGCGCTCACTGAGGCGGCTGACGCCCTCGAGGCGGCGGGATCTTGGTCCATCTCGGTCCGCGCCGGCGGCTGGCGACCCGTCGGACCACCCCTACGCCGCGACAGCCCGGCCTGCTCCGCGCCACCGGACGAATCACCGCCCTGATCGCCACCGCAACGACCGCGAGCCCGGCCGTAACGCCCGCCTGACGGGGTCGTTGGGCCGGACAGCGTGCACACAGGGTCACGCATGACCGGAGGAGAGAACGATGCCTTCCGGGTTCCCGGGTCAGGTCGAGTTGCTGGGCGCATTCGTGCGGGCCGGCGGCCAAGCACGGGGCGAGCTCACCGCGGCCGAATGCGATCTCATGCTCGACATCTGCACCCAGGTCATCGCCATGGCGCCCACGCTGCCGGGCGCAGAGCCCGGCCGGGCTGCGCGGTACGGCACGCAGATCCTGCTCGACCACACCGTGCCCGGCGTCGCTCCTGCGCTGCGAGACGCACTGGCGCAGGCGGTCGAACGCATCGTGATGCGTCATGCCCACACCACCTGATCGACCCGGGGCGTTCCGCCCGATCGGACGATGCCGAGCCCCGCGAGCGTTCTTTACCCTGACGCCCGTGTCGCTGCCGTCGGGGTGCAGCGAAGAGGGAGGGACCATGGAGATCGGCGCCGAGGAACTCGCGTTGTTCGCCGACGACGGCCGCGTGTTCTACGACCTGGACGCTCTGATCCAGGGTTACGAGGAACACCTCGCCGAGCTCCGGCTGGTCGCGAGCACGCCAGCGGAGACCGAGCGCGCCAGTGGCGTCGCCCATCTGATCGACGCCATCCGCGAGGACCTCGCCTACCTGCGCGCCGACTATGCCGGCTACACCGGTCACCCTGGTCACGCCGACCAAGCGGCCGTCTGAGTTCCACCGCACATCCGACCCGGTGCGGCCGCTGCGGCGGGGTACCGGGCCATCATGAAGATCGCATTCCTCGGGCTCGGCCGGATGGGGACCGAGCTGGCCACCCACATCGCCGACTCCGATCACGACCTGACCGTGTGGAACCGCAGCCGCGAGAAGGCCGAGCCGCTCGCACGCAAGGGCGCCACCGTCGCCACCACACCCGCCGAGGCCGTCGACGGCGCGCAGGTCGTGATCTCGACCCTGTTCGGACCGGCGACCGTCCGCGACGTCGTCCTGGCCGGCGACCTGCCGTTCGGTGACGACGCGGTGTGGGTCGACGTGACGACGGTCTCGCCCGCTGACGCCCGCGCGTTCGAGGAGTGGGCCCGGAGCGCGGGCGTCGCCTACGTGCACTCCCCCGTCGTCGGCTCGCTCGGGCCGGCTCGCGAGGGCAGCCTCGGCGTCCTGCTCGGTGGTCCGGCCGCTGCCTGCTCGACGGCACGGGAGGTGGTCTCGCTGTGGGCGGACCCGGAGCGGCTGCGTACCTTCGACGAGCCGGCGAAGGCCGCTGCCGCCAAGCTCGTCGCGAACCTCGCCCTCGCCACCGCGATGGAAGGCGTCGCCGAGGCGCTGCTGCTCGGCAGGGCCGGCGGTCTGAGCCGGGAGGAGGTCCTGGCCCAGCTCGGCGACAAGACCCCGCTGGCGGCGCTCACCGGCCTCAAGGAGGACTATCTGCGCTCCGGCGAGTACGACGACGCGCAGTTCTCCGCCAACGCGCTGGCCAAGGACGCGGGGCTGATGGTCGCCACGGCCGATGCGCCGCTGCCGGCCCTGACCGCGGCGTACGTCGCACTCGAGCGGGCGAAGGCCGCAGGACAGGGCGAGAGCGACTTCGCGGTCATCGCAGCGGACACGACCGCGCCCTGACGGGCACGGCGTCCTCACGCGGGACGGCGAGATCGGAATGCGCTGTAGAGACTGCTACATCGTAAGGATTACGATGCCTCTCGGCGGCCAAGGCCACCGATTCCGTCGATCGCCGAACTCGAGAAACGAAGTCCCCATGACCCAGCAGGACACCGACCTCGACGCCCGTGCCCGGGAGCTCGACCGGGCCCACGTCTTCCACTCCTGGTCGGCCCAGGCCGGCCTCAACCCTCTGGTGATCGCCGGCGGCTCGGGCTCGAAGGTCTGGGACCATGCCGGGCGCACCTACCTGGACTTCTCCAGCCAGCTGGTGAACACCAACATCGGCCACCAGCACCCCCGGGTGGTCGAGGCGATCAGGTCGCAGGCCGAGCAGCTGACGACCGTCGCGCCCGCGCACGCCAACCTGACCCGCGGCGAGGCCGCCGCGCGGATCCTCGAGGTGGCGCCCGAGGGCTTCGCCAAGGTCTTCTTCACCAACGCGGGTGCCGACGCGAACGAGAACGCGATCCGCCTCGCGCGGCTCCACACCGGCCGCGAGAAGGTGCTCTCGACCTATCGCTCCTACCACGGCAACACCGGCGCGGCGATCGTCTCCACCGGCGACTGGCGTCGGGTCCACAACGAGTACGCGCACGGGCACGTCCACTTCTTCGGCCCCTATCTCTACCGCTCGGAGTTCTGGGCCACCACCCCCGAGGAGGAGTGCGGCCGGGCGCTGCACCACCTGCGTCGCGTGATCGAGGCCGAGGGCCCGTCGACGATCGCCGCGATCCTGCTCGAGACCATCCCGGGCACCGCGGGGATCATGCTGCCCCCCGACGGCTATCTCGCGGGCGTACGGCGCCTGTGCGACGAGCACGGCATCATGCTCATCCTCGACGAGGTGATGGCCGGCTTCGGTCGCACCGGCGAATGGTTCGCGCTGGACGCCCCCGAGATCGCGGGCGCCGCCGCCGTACCCGACCTGATCACCTTCGCGAAGGGCGTGAACTCGGGCTACGTCCCCGCCGGCGGCGTCATCATCAGCGAGCCGATCGCGGCGCAGTTCGACGAGCAGGTCTTCCCCGGCGGCCTCACCTACTCCGGCCACCCACTGGCGATGGCCTCCATCGTGGCCACCATCGACGCGATGCGCGAGGAGGAGATCATCGAGAACGCCCGCATGATCGGCACCGACCACCTCGCCCCCGGGCTCGCGGCGCTCGCCGCCCGTCATGACGTCGTCGGCGAGGTACGCGGGAAGGGTGTCTTCTGGGCGATGGAGCTCGTCGCCGACCGCGACACCCGCGAGCCCGTGCCCGCCGCGACGATGGCCAAGGCCAAGGCCGAGCTGCTCAAGTGCGACCTCCTCCCCTTCATCCAGGACAACCGCATCCACGTCGTACCGCCGTGCGTCGTCACGCCCGACGAGGTCGCCCAGGCCTTGACGGCGTACGACGACGTGCTCGGCGTGCTGTGAAAGGACCAGCCATGACCGACCCGAAGACCGATCTGCCCGTCCTGGACCACTGGATCGACAACGACACACACCCCGGCACCGGAAGCCGCCTCGGCGACGTCTTCGACCCGGCCCTCGGCGTGGTGTCCAAGCACGTCCGGTTCGCCTCGGCCGCCGATGTCGAGACCGCGGTGCACGCCGCCAAGAAGGCCTACGCCGAGTGGGGGGAGTCCTCGATCGCCCGGCGGATGCAGGTGATGTTCGCGTTCCGCGAGCTGCTCAACGCGCGCAAGGGCGAGCTCGCCGAGATCATCACCGCCGAGCACGGCAAGGTCCTCGCCGACGCCGCCGGGGAGATCGCCCGCGGCCTGGAGGTCGTCGAGTTCGCGTGCGCGATGCCGCACCTGCTCAAGGGCGCCATGTCGGAGAACGTCTCCACCGGCGTCGACGTCCACTCCCTGAAGCAGCCGCTGGGCGTCGTGGGCATCATCAGCCCGTTCAACTTCCCGGCGATGGTCCCACTGTGGTTCTTCCCGATCGCGATCGCGGCGGGCAACGCCGTCATCCTGAAGCCGTCGGAGAAGGACCCCTCGGCCGCCAACTGGATGGGCGCGCTGCTGGCCGAGGCGGGTCTGCCGGCGGGCGTCTTCAACGTGGTACACGGTGACAAGGAGGCGGTCGACGCCCTGCTCGTCCACCCCGACGTCGCGTCGATCTCGTTCGTCGGGTCGACCCCGATCGCGCAGCACGTCTACGAGACGGGCTCGGCCGCGGGCAAGCGGGTTCAGGCGCTCGGCGGCGCGAAGAACCACATGCTGGTGCTCCCCGACGCGGACCTCGACCTGGTCGCCGACGCGGCGGTCAACGCCGGGTTCGGGTCGGCCGGCGAGCGCTGCATGGCTGTCTCCGTCGTACTCGCCACCGACTCGATCGCCGACGCGCTGGTCGACAAGATCACCGCCCGCATGACCGGCCTGCGCACCGGCGACGGCCGCCGCGGGTGCGACATGGGGCCGCTGATCACGGCGGCCCACCGCGACAAGGTGGCCTCGTACGTCGACCTGGCGATCTCCGACGGGGCCGAGGTGGTGGTCGATGGGCGCGGCGTCAACGTCGACGGCGACCCGAACGGCTTCTGGCTCGGCCCGACCCTGGTGGACAAGGTGCCGACGACCTCCCGGGTCTACACCGAGGAGATCTTCGGTCCGGTGCTCT
>Ga0131853_10005747_pt1 | contig 22423 bp, 12 predicted proteins | sample TergutLab28metaG_FD_92764 | JGI IMG/M metagenome (GOLD analysis project Ga0131853, IMG submission 92764) | Labiotermes labralis P1 segment gut microbial communities from Petit-Saut dam, French Guiana - Lab288 P1 (version 2) (version 2) | ecosystem: Host-associated > Arthropoda: Insects >... | reverse complement strand
CCGCCACCTGTCTCTATCCTGGGCCAGCCCAATCCAGTCCACATACCCACATCCCACCTCCTGGAGATCCATCCTAATATTATCCACCCATCTACGCCTAGGTCTCCCCAGTGGTCTCTTTCCTTCCGTTTTCCCCACCAAGACCCTATACACTCCCCTCTCCTCACCCATACGCTCCACATGCCCAACCCATCTCATTCTTCTCGATTTTATCACCCGCACAATATTGGGTGAGGAGTACCAATCATTTAGCTCCTCGTTATGCAATCTCCTCCATTCCCCCGTTACCTCGTCCCTCATAGGTCCAAATATTCTCCTCAACACCATATTCTCAAACACCCTCAGCTTCCTTTCCTTCCGCAATGTCAGCGACCAAGCTTCACACCCATACAAAACAACAGGCAAAATTATTATTCTATATATCTTGATCTTTAAATTTTTGGATAGCAACCCGGAAGAGAGTGAACGTTATCTTTAAGTTTTTTTTTATGAACGAGTATTCGTTATGATGAAAACCCGACGGATATTTATCTTCAATTAAAGTGCACATTATGTTGTCGCATTACAAAGTATTTACAGACTGTTTTTGCAGACTCGCAATAACGAATTTTTTAATGTCCTTCATGTAGTTTGCAAAACGAAACTTGTGAAGGTTTCAGAAGCCATCTGTACATTTTTTATGACTTCATTTTCTACACTTTGTGTAAAAAGTAATAAGTATTCCAGACACGCGGCGTAAGTCTGTCCGCTTAGAAATGGGCCACCCCTAGGCAATACACACACACACACACACACACACACACAATGTTTTGTGTATGCGTATATGTATTTCTAACTTCTAACGCATTTTAGAATTCCGGAGTGTTCATGCTGTGCTTTTGTATTGCACAACACTTCCATCAAGCACCGCCTCTCTTGGGTATTGTAAAATCACATTTTAAAATACGCTACGCAGATACAGTGAATAGGCCGTGCCAGAATAAACGCATGGCACCACAATACGTCGTGCAGAGTCTGAATCTGAGTCCCGCTAGAATTAGTGGCACCGAATGTAAGGGGTGGGGTTAGGGGGCGAGAGAAAGGCGTTAGTTTGAAGGAATTAGTACTGCTCCATACTTTGCCTTTATTCGCTCCAAACGCAAACGGCAGACTTCTAAATTTTAGCAGTAGGTGAGTGATTCCCATTACTGATTTAACTTTTTTTTCAGTTGTATTGGGTTGGGGCCATTTAACTACGCTTGTCAACTGTATTATTCATACGGGGTCGACTGGTCAGATGTTTGCGAATGAAAAATTAACAAGGATGTGGAAGGAGACGGTCGTAGTCTCTTTGAGCATTTTCCAAAAAAAAAAAAAACGTATATTTTATACACCAGCAGAATGTACGAGTACATATGCAGTAAAATACAGTATTTGATTACATACCTCAAGGTACATTGTTATGGGATTGCAATATTATTTTCATTTAATTAAAAGACCCTATTTGGTTCATATAAGATTTAAATTATAAACGTTCTTGCATAAAACTCCTTTAACACTTGTCTGTAAATAGCTGCTGCTATTATTTATGGCAGGTACTGTTGCACATGTTGTGGCAGTCCGTGTTCGATGGTTGTTCCAATTTTTGTAGGGTATGCTGGGTGCAAAGATCGTGAGATGACCCCTAATATGTGAATAGATAGGACTATATATATATATATATATATGTGTGTGTGTGTGTGTGTGTGTGTGTGTGTGTGTGGGCCGGCTAGCCCAGTCGGTATAGCGACTGAGCTACGGGCTGGACGGTCCGGGATCGAATCCCGGTGGGGACGAGATTTTCCGCCGGTCCAGACCGGCCCTGGAACCCACCCAGCCTCCTGTAAATTGGGTACCGGGTCTTTCCTGGGGGCGTGCTGCTGACCATTCACCACCTTCTAGTGCCGCGGTCATGGAAGAGTAGAGCTATAACTCTACCCACACTTTCGGCCACACCGGGCCTGTAACGGGATTACTTTAACTTATATATGCATGTGTGTGTGTGTGTGTGTGGGGGGGGGTTCCTATCTGTTCACAGATTAGGAGTCATCGCACGATCTTCATATGTGTGTTTGTGTGTGTGTGTGTGTGTGTGTTTGTGTACGTGCTTGTAAGTGATATTGTGAAACTCATGTAGGGGAGTATTGATGATAATTATACATGTATTTTATTTCATATGTGCATTTTGTTTGTGTATTAAAAGTGTGGTTACTATACGAAAAATACACGGAAATGAAAGTTTCAAAACATTCCACAACATTTGTCTGGACGGACTCGGACAAAAACACGCGAGTTTAAATAGAAGTGTTTCTGATTTCCCAGACAATCGGAACATTAACCTTTTGGCGCCGGAATAATTTTTTTAATTTTAGCACACCTGTATATAAAATGTGAATAATACAGGAACCAAATACGTTAGATTTATGAAACAAACTGAATTTTGAAGAGAAAAAAACGGAGAGTATACACCATGTTTAAAATATTCAGTACTTATATTTGTTGAATAAATATATAAAATGCAACTTTCGAGGTTAGCGGTGCGGTACGACCACTATAGTTGACATTAGGCGTCAAAAGGTTAATTTGTTGGGTGTCATTCTTTTGTGTTTTAGATATCAAGAAACAAGCATTAGAATTTTCGGTCTAACTCATCTGCGTCTTAGCCACATGTTTCATTCTTTCCACGCCAGTGCTGTGACAATAGCATGAAGCAGTTAACGACAGTATTCTCTCGGACACTTACTGACATCTATGATTATCTAGCATAACGTTGTACAATTTCGTCAGGTACAGCAGCCTCGACAGTTATCCTGATATTCGTAAAAACGGTTCCGTATCTTATGTGAAAGCTGTAGTAGTTTCTAGTGCCCTCTCTGAAACGGGTTCTTGTCATAGTCTGTGTCGTTGCTTGCTGTCCATAAAAACTATTCAGTCCCTTTGTCTCTTCTTATTATAGAAACAAATCTCTGTTTTCTGTCGCTTATTGCCTACTGTGTGCTTCTAACCTTACAAATCTTGTTTTGCTAATATTTCACTTGGAAAACTGATAGGTAATCAAATAATATAATTGTGTTTAACACGTTAGCTGAACTCTAGCTCATTTGGTCATGAAGTTTAACCCCAGCTAAGTCACACTTTTTATCTTGGGAGTGTAAACATGAAAAGATTATTGTTATCATTATTATTTATAAATTTCTTAAGATAGTTTTCGTTATAATTTTAAAAGGGTTCTTGGGACAGTTTTGCCTCTTATTAGGACATAACCTCAAGATTTTTCACTGTCACCATATTCTTAATTGTTGCCTACAAATAAATCTTTGTGCAGAGTTAACACCGATGTTCTCGTCTTCAAGTACAATTATGTCCAGCTGCAACTATTCATCGATCATCGCCATCAGAATGAACATTAATCGTAGAAAGCATGGAGCCGCCGTGTTGGGTGATCATCTTGCACAAAACAATACTCTTTATATCAGTTCCACATATTTATTAAGCTGACTACTGGACCTTATTTCAGGACTCTACTCTAATGGAAATAGAATCGCTTTCACCTCATACGTTTGAGGCTTTTCCGTGCACTTATTACTGAATGTAGGAAATTAAAAGTTACGAATTTTGTGTTTATGGTTCCGTGCGTCGCTGATTATATTAATAATTGTCCAACGAGATGCAACGCAAAGCAGTCTATTTATTATTCTGCAAGTTCACTCTGCATGTTTCGGGTGTCAACCACACCCATCATCAGGACTACACAAAACTGTAACTACAGCCTCCGGTACCGCTCAGCTACTGTCCAGCTACCTCCCTCCATCGTGGCCAAGCTTAGCTGCGTTGAAGGGAGGTAGCTTAGCAGTACCGGAGACTGTAGTTATAGTTTTGTGTACTCCTGATGATGGGTGTGGTTGACACCCGAAACATGTAGAGTGAACTTGCAGAATAACAAATAGACTGCTTGTTGTTGCATCTTGTTGGACAATTATTAATATAAAAGTTACTAGTCCATCCCCGATTTCATAAAAAAGAATTGCCAGTTAAAGTTGACTCTGAATTCAGTGAACATCTGCCGTGTTATTAATTTCTCTGGAGTGATTTTTTTTTCTGAAATACATTTACATCACGGCTAATGACGTATGCAAACTGGTAGAGTTCGCGTTTGGAAAATACGGGTCTACCCCGTTGCTGTATAGCCTTTTGTCTTTTTGAAGTTAAGTTAACCCACAGTTACAGCGAACGTACGTGTGCTGAATCACATGAAATGCTCTACGACAATCAACATTCCATTTTAATTCCCGTTACAAAGGTTTATACACAGTTTTGCTCATAGCAGAAAGTGAAATCATATTCAGTGTTCACTTTAGAATGTAATCATTTATTGAAAATTTTATACTGAAATATACGAATATGACATTCGTATTCACGGGCTAAAGTAACAGGCCATGTAGTAGCTGGCAGCCTGATATGTGTGAATTCTTTCAGAACGAGTGACTGTCACATCTGTCTTTTAGTGAACTGGCAAATATTGAAACGTCCATAAATGAGGATAAGTGGAAACCACGTAGCTAACTATGACGTAATAATTTCCATCTTCAAGTAGGCTATATGCCTGTAAATGTTTGCCACCAAATAAACCGCCAGATTATAGAAGAATGAATAAACATATTTTTTTAAAAAAAAGCCACAAATGTATAAGATTTTGAAATTAAAAATATTAATTTTGTAATATTAAACATAAACAAATATGAAAAGTACCACCCTTAACAAAGGAACGTAGTAATAACGTAATAAAGTGACAAAACAGAGCGCGATAACTACTGGAACGCGGCCTAGCACGGCTTGTGAAATATGTGTTGAATTTTAAAATGACGCAGTAGTCCTGTATCTGAAAGGAGTCTCAGCACTGTGGCAATTCCGTAGGCCATTAGAAAACTTTTAATTCTTTGTAAAAGAATAACATGTTTGCCGAAACACGGGTAGGATCAGCTGGGTCGCATTTGCACGATCGCACAAGCGCACAGATTTGCTGTCATAAGCTGACAGTGTTTCAGTACAGGCTCGGAAATATATCTAGCAAAGTGTCAAAGTACACCAGCAACGAATATACTGAAGCGTAATTAGTAATATTATCATTAATCTCTTCTGCATGTAAGGTAAAATCAGTCCCTTTTACTGTGTCGTTAAGTAAGGCCATTTAGAGGAATATTTCACAATTTTTTTGTTCGTATTAGATAAGGCCACGAAGGTCGGCATTCGGAATGAAACTCCGTTGCGCTACATTCAAATTCCTTTGGCATGTTTCAGTTGAAGATTAAGCTTTATTACTTGATCGTGGTCAATGCGACAGAACAGGCGAACCAAGGGCACGATTTAAGAGCGACACGTCTTACGATCTTTTATTCGTCTGTTTTGTTACAGGAAAATTAATTTCTGGTGATCTTTTGTTCATATCATGCCCATTCAAAGGCATTCATTTAATCATGTTATTCAGCAAGGACAATAGACCTGTTTTATGAATTAAGGCACGAGTAACACTTTCCATGCCAGGGAATGTTTTTTCATTAATTTTGACAATGTTTTGAATTTAGCAACAAGTTGCATTTTGCAGGAAAATGTTGGGTAAGGGGTTTGCTTACTTATAATTACTTAATTAATTACTTACTTACTCCATGGTGCAGAGTCCTTCTTGAGAAGCTAACTGGTTTGCAGCTAGTCATGAAATTCCCCGCATTTCACGGATCCCGAAGGTCATTACCGCACTCACAAGCGTCCGCCACCTATCTCTATCCTGGGCCAGCCCAATCCAGTCCACATACCCACATCCCACCTCCTGGAGATCCGTCCTAATATTATCCACCCATCTATGCCTAAGTCTCCCCAGTGGTCTCTTTCCTTCCGTTTTCCCCATCAAGACCCTATACACCCCCTCTCCTCACCCATACGCTCCACATGCCCAGCCCAACTCATTCTTCTCGATTTTATCACCCGCACAATATTGGGTGAGGTGTACAAATCATTTAGCTCCTCGTTATGCAATCTCCTCCATTACCCCGTTACCTCGTCCCTCCTAAGTCCAAATATTCTCCTCAACACCATGTTCTCAAACACCCTCAGCTTCCTTTCCTCCCGCAATGAAGGTGTTTGCTTTAAGTGACTGAGGGGTTTGCTTAGTCACTTAAAACGTCTTAGTCTACCAGTCACAAAAGCTGTACCTTTCCTCGGCGCGCAAGTTATATCAAATGAGAAATTCAGTACCTTTACTATTACGTCTGCAGTGTGACACCTTCTCCCACTAGAATAGGCAGCCAAGCTCTTCAGACGTGTGAAGACTAGTATGGAGCTGATTTACAAGCTCAAGGAAGTAGTTTGATAACATGATAAGTGCGAGGTTTTTAACGAAACAAACTGCGAAAAACGTGAAACTGCTGTTAACTGCTATGGTGTGACTGTCTTGCTGTGGACAGCTTAGCGCTCAAAATTCACCGCTACAGTACTATTTGTGGCGTTTATGTGCCATCTGTAGTAGAAGTCGTATGTACCCCGAGTGACCGCATGAAGAGAGAAAACCTCACATAATTCCGACGACGCCTGTGCCTCAGAGGTCTATTATTTCGTGTAATCTAATCCAAGAATATGTGCATCAGTTTCGGGAGCTCACAGATCACTAAAACAGTTTCACTACGCAAGGGAAGATATTCCTAATTTTTGTGGGAATTTTTTTTCCTTTCTCACACCTGGAACAAAAACACATAAACCTTGAGAAATTTTCAAGATAGATATTTTTAATTCCACATGCAAAAATGGGCATTTCTTCTCGAGATTTAGTTCAACAAGTTGAAAGGAAGGTATATAGAATCGTCAGTGGGATATTGTACGTGTGAAAGTACCCAGCAAATGTCGCTGACAGAACCATCAATCAAACCGTCGGTTACTAGGTGATATAACGCTTAGTGACTGGGGAATGTAAACGATATGCTGCCGCCAAGTTATTCGTGCAGGGAAAGAGGTAATAGTTTAAATCTTTGTAGCATGAAGATTGCTGAGTTTAAAATGGCGGAAGTGCAACAGGGCGGCAGATTGTTTCTTTGAGTTCTTTGGTTTCATTTCGTGTAAACTTTCTATTCTTGAATACCATTAATCAACTAACATTTGAAGGCTGTTCTTATGAGTTTTCATCGGCCTAAAAATCAAATTTTAACCGTTTTCGTGATGGCACTTTAAAGAATAAACTTTTTCAAATTTAACACATATATGGTCCTAAATATGAAAACAGGGAATGGAAAAGTCGGACGATTCGAGAACTAGAAGAGATGAACAAAGGAGAAAATATAGTAAAATGGATAAAAGGGCAAAAGATAAGCTGGTTAGGTCACCTAGAGAGGATGGAGGAGGATAGGATGCCCAGAAAGATCTTCACTCAAGAACTGGAAGGGACGAGAAGAAGGGGAAGACCCAAGGAAAGATGGAAAGAGGAAGTAGAAAGAGATCTTCAAGTGCTGCGAGTGAGAAGATGGAGAGATTTGGTGGCAGATAGGAAAAAATGGAAGGAAATTGCTCGTCAGGCCTAAGCCCAAGTGGGCTGTAGTGCCAGTGGAAGAAGAAGAAGAAGAAGAAGAAGAATTTCACACGGGCTCCATCTTTTCTTCGTAATTATCCATTTCACAGTATTCAGGTTAGTGCGCTTGTTAGCTGGTCCTGTAAAATCTTCATTCCGAAAATTTTAAAAGTGATAACATGATCTGGAAACTGGCCATTCTGTCTCTTACTTGTTTACATCCTGTAAGTAAATATAGTTTTTCTCCTTTGCACTTTTATATTCAGTTCCTTGAAAGCTTAAAATATTTAGCTTACATCGTTTGTACTATATTTGTTCTCAAATCTCCTAGTACAAAACACAGAATTAAGAAATAGATTAAAACTATTGACGAGACAAATGTGTCTGACCATTCTCCACCAGCTTTGTGCCTCCGAATGTTTTGTGTATCGTCGATACCCTCACATATTTCCCCCGTTTTCAACAGCAACGTTTTCCTGATTACACAAAAGTGCGTTTCTCTTATAATCGACCTCCGTGTATTCTATTAAATTTTCTTCCAGAGACTTTACTTTTGTGTGTATCTCAAACTCCTGTCTTAATTCAGCGTCGGCTGTCGGGCCTGGGGTTCCAAAAGACGTTCTTTTTCATCTTAATTAAAAGCGGGACGAATTTCCTTTCTTCTCTTCCATGGAATTTCTAAATTAAATATGCTTGGCGTCCTTTCTTCAATTACTTTTTTCACCCTCACACGAAAAATAATAAAACAAGTAATTCCATAGCTTCTTCATCAACAGACTTCCGGGATCAATCATCCGTTTGTTGAAGAGCGATCCTGACAGCGGGACGACGAAGCAGAGCCGTTCATTTGTTGACTCACATCTGTTAGGGCAAACGGCTGTTTCTATTACGTAGTTCGAAAGTCAAAAAAATTCAATTTTAATTTAATATTGTCGAATTCTTTTGAAGATTGCTTAACTGTGCCTTCTTTGCTGTACCTGCTTTCATTCTTTCATTTTATTTATGTTCTGTTGGGTTTTTTTTACTGTACGCGATTTTTTCTGCTCCATATTCTACCTTCTTCCGTACCTACTTTCTTTCTTTGCTTTTTCGTGTGATTTTTCTCCTCTCTCCTTTCCTTTATTCCTTTTTACGTCATTTCCTGTTGTATATCTTCCCTCCTTTTTATCCAATTCTTTGTCCCACTGCTTTTTTCTTTCGTTGCATTATTTTTGTTGCGTTTTCTCTCTTTTCTGCCTCTATTCCTACCGTTATTTCTTCGTACATTTTCATTATTCTCTAATTATTATGTTTGTCTCGCTACCGCACTCATTCTTGGCCTGCTGCAGTTACGAAATATCCGTTTCCCATAGCCCGACTCTCCCCATAACACGAAGCGACTGGCTGATCAAAGCACTATAACCCCGTTTCCACTCCTTTGCATCAGTGTAATTTTCCAACGTCACGGGTCTGATTAATTCGCATGTAAGGACGCTATCGATCTCAGTCTATCGGGTCACCTACAAACACTCACAGCCCTGTTCCATTATGTCTTGATGTGGTCGTTACGGAATAAAGTGAGTGGGTTGAATAATGATGGCTATTACGATTGTTTATAACTACATCTTGAAATCGTGCAATACCAATTATCATGGGCATTATTTATATATATATATATATATATATATAACTTTTTGCCCCGCGTATGTTATTTTGAAGGTCAAATATAATATAGTTATGTAAAGTATATGTATTATGTATATATATATATATATGTGTGTGTGTGTGTGTGTGTGTGTGTGTGTGTGTGTGTGATACCTTTTCCATATCCACGTTGTCGTTTAAAGAAAATCTGTCTGGCTTCTTTCCGTGAGACTTGCCAGTGATTAAAATTTCCCCTGAATGGGTTACAGGCCCAGAGCAGGGTAAGTCCAGTGGTAGGATTGCTACCTTTAGCCTATGGTCTGGCATGTTTAGGGATGGCATTTCCTTCATTCCTGGTGAAAGAGTTATACTACTCCCCGGCTGGCACAAGGAATCATGGTAGACCTTTGAAGAGACTTCTGGATACGTGAGACCGGAACTGGTCAACAAAGTGGCCCAACTCCATGAAAGATACGAGTACATGATGATGATAATGATGATGATAAAATATATGTATATATACTGTACGTGGGTTACATTACAGTTCAAGAGTGTATTTTTCCTTATCTTATTGTGCCTTTAGATGCCATTTAGCTATAATTAATTATCTCTCAGTTAAAGTTTGTTAATTTTCCACTACATTCGTCAGTAAGACACTTCTGGCTTGACATTTTGGTGCTTTTCTCCTTTAATGGTATGGGGACTTTTTAAAAACCTAAAGAGGAACTTCCTTTAATCATATTCACAACAAAATGAAAAGTACAAACCTGTTATATTCCTTAAATATTTTCTTCTTTTCCCGCCTTTTTATTTCGTTTTAATTCTTTTCTGTATTTATTATTTATTTCTTTCATTCTGTTTTTTAAGCTTTTATCTTCTCAATTAAATCTCGTCTAAAAGCAATCACAACTTTCCTATTCCATTTGCTGTGTTAACTTGTGGTTCATAATAAGGTGAAACATGAATTGAATGTCGGCTACCTGATCGAAAATAGTGATAAGTCATTTCATTGTTTTCTTCACTTCCGGTAGAGGAAAGCTGGAGTAATACCTTAATTGGTGACAGAAATGATCGACTCGCGCATTAAAAACCAACAGGATGCACTGTTTTTCTCTCAGTTTATTTCATTAATTAACATCTACATATTTCGAGCCAACTTACTACTATTCACCAGGAGGTACTTGTCTGTATATACAGCAATTGGTATATATCATGCTTTTGTGTTGATTGGCTGTTGGCAGGATCAGCTTACAGCTATCATCAGGAGGTACTTTTCTATGCATACAGAGGTTAATTATCGAAATAAATTGGGATTAATATAGTGCATACTGTTGGTTCTTATTGTGCAAATATATAACGATGCACGGTCCACAAAACATTAAAAATAAATAATGGATTTCTGTAATATATAGTGTCCCTTTTTTATGATTTTCCTCAGTACGGAAATTATCGCGAAATATTCTGGCACATTACGATTCTTTTTGTGTTGTTAAAACCACCTTGCTCAGATATCGGGCGCAAGGGACATTCTATATTTTTTTTAAATGTTCATGATCGTTCTACTGAATCGCTATAGACGATGTGTGTTCTTTGTCTCAATAAAGCGTCAAACCTCGGCTCATCATGTCGACGGACAGACCACTACGCGAAGTTCAGCAGACAACACCTGCAGCATATTACTCAAGAGGGAAGAGTCTTATTTGACTCTATTTGAACATATCTTGAACATTGTTAGTACTCCCGAAATGTGTGGCGTCGATGCAACAGTGTAAAGACCGTCTATCTACCATAACATAAGCTAGAACAACGATTTCTTAAACCAGCGACACGTAATAGAAATCCAACTGCCAGCACTGGAAACAAAACAGACATCGGACGTTTCCGGCCTCGGGTCTTAATTTCTTTAAATATTGTGCCCTAAACCAGCGTTAATGCGTGGGAATCTGCAAAGTTGATCGTGATTTCCAGTTCATAATGTGAGGTTACAATACACGTAGTTCTTTTATCGATAACAGAGCAAAACTTCTTCCTGACCTAAGATATGAAATGAAAATTGGCCCTGTTTTGATGAAATTACTCCATATTCACCTTCTTTTCGTTGTTTTGGTGAACGTGGATGAAGTCCTTATTGCAAACCAAGGTACCTTTCTGTAAACATTAACAAACAAGTTGTCGGGAAGAGAACTTCCCTGTTCTGGGTTCTTTCTCAGCGAGTAGTGTTCATTTCTTACCGACGTTTCAGGACATTTCTCCGTCCCATCATCAGGGTTCAGGCTTTTGGATTCATGAAACCTGAGGATGTTACAGATAAGTTGTCCCGAAACGTCGGTAAAATTACCACTGCTGTCCAGAAGAGCGCAGTTCTTATCTACTTCGCGGCGGAAGACTGCAGTCACGTAAGTTGTCGGAAATTTTCTTTAGAGGATCTAAGTGTTGTAAAAAGTAGGTTTCACTTATGAAATTACGTAATACTTGGCCGAGTAAGATTCTTCTATATCGAGTCTCTTACGAAGGCAGGCAGTATTTCCCAGTTGCAAATTTATTGAACTCGATATTAGATTTTATGGCGTTAACAGAAGGAAACTTTTTGGATGCTGTAGATCGTGGGTCTTAGTGCTTTAAACGTGTTTTCTTGTAAATAATCATAAAGGGCCAATTTCGATTGCCATACCTGACTGATGAGATAAGTTAGGTATTCCAGTCGTGATGGCGAGGAAGATACGAATGAAGTGTTTTGTTCTCCCAGTAGCGGATGCTTCAACATCTCTTCCCTTTTGAAGATCTCTTCACTTATACGCCTGTTATAGATGTACAAAGAGTCTTCTTGGTTAAATACAGTTTCAGTTTTGTTCATATTCTTGCACAATTGAATTACTTCTTTATGAGTTATATTCTCCGGAATTAATGCTGCTCGTGGACTTTAATTCCCTTTTGAAATCACAAGTAATTATAGAGTTACCGAGCAAAATATGCAGCGATATTCTTCAGAGGGAGCTGACATCAATTAGGCAGCTGCCTTTGGGAAATGCTAAGTCTCTGTGTAAATGATTCTTACCAGAGATATTAATTTAGCACTTAAGCGACTGAAGGCTTGGATAATTTGCCTAACACGCTCTAAGTTTTGAACTCATTTTGCTGATGGCATTCATGTTTAACAACTGTTATAGGCTATTCGATATCGGCTGATAACCCATCCAGGGATATCTGTCACATTTGGGGAAAATCCGTCCTTGTAATTTTAATCTTTACCAGATATTAGTATAAGGTTCGTCAGATTCATTCATTCATTCATTCATTTATCCATTCGTTTTTCTTTCCTGCTGTTGTCTGTCTTACGACAAGTCCATAACCTCTTCCAAAGCGAGGTCTCCACGGAATGCGATGTAGGTCTTCCTCTTTCAATTCCCAGTAGCCTGTCTTTTCTTTAAAGTAATCCAGTAACCGCTTACTTCTTCTTCCTCGTCTGCCTATCACCTCTCTTCTTCCCTCTACCTTTCTTTCGTCAGATACATAAAAATAAAATGAACGGGCGTGTGGTCCACCTTTCGAAAGGCGATATGTGCATATAGAACATTAGTTTCGAAAACCAGAAACACTGAGACCCTTGAAGGAATAGGAATTGACAAAAAGGTAATATTAAAATAGGTCTTAAGTAAATAGTTTCCAGAGGACATCAATTTGATAAGATTGTAGTGAAGCGTCAGAATGGGTAATAGTAGTAAATTTGTTACCCACCTGAAGGGTCATCGAAGTAAGCCTGTGCAGTTTAAGTAATGATTACTGCCTGCCGTGACGTCCAGGAACTGGGAAATTAGCTGAAATTAGCCAACAAATTTTATGGAGTTGCTGAGTCCATCTTTCTGGACAGACATAGATTCTCTCAGTAAACTGCCGACTGGTCCGTTTAGCACCAGTGACTAGCGGAAGACCTCACTGTGTACTGAGCTAAGAAGACCTTAGTTATTTGTGAGTCTCAAACTTATTTCCTCAGATTATTACAGTATTGCTGTATAACCCAGACCATCTAACATTCGATCTGTAACCTGTATAGACCCCCCTGTAAACCCAAAACATTTCATACGCGCAGATGTTACTGAATCACCTACCCTATGCATGATTTTGATTATCCCTTCCCGTGTTTAAATGTGGCTGCAGATTTACGCAGACTTAAATAGTAAATCAGTCTAAATTCCTGTAGCTTTGCCTTCACGGTCCATGTTAAATCAGCTCATTGCCTAAATTCGTTAAACAAAAAGTCGAGTAAGAGCTTTTAACTTTGGAAATTACTTTAATGTCTTCAATGCATTCTTAAAACATTGCATAATGAAAGTTTTGTAATTAAATTCAATTTCTTATTACATTTACAGATTCTCTGTCTTGCTGAAAATCTCGTGAATTATTATCTGTAACAAATGTAAAAATAACTTTATTTGCTGGGAATTGAATATTTCCTTTCTTCTCGTTTACTGAGACATGTATTTGGAAGAAAAATGAACAAAGAACCTCAATAAACTAAATTAAGAAGCAATACATCTCTTTCTATTCGAAACTTTAAAACTGCTTTAATATAATTTCTAAAGATATGGAATTATGGCAGGACATTTTTCCGGTTGTAGTCGATGGCATGATAAGGTGATGATGCTTGCCTGCACTGTTAATTGAACAGTGCGAAAGTAACTTTACTGCACTCTGTACCGTCTGTGTTTTTGCAGAGCTACGAATGAATAAACATACATGTTTCTTTAAGAACGCATCCTTTATTTAACTCTTATTTTTAAAAAAAAAACATTATTCAGAATCCGTTTAAGTATGTCACTATCAGCTTTACATGCGCAGTGTCTGTGTGCTTGCACTGAGCATTTACAGTAACGGTGGTTAAATTTTAAGCTCGTCTTTTACCCCCAGTTTTGAGAGATTTCTTATAAGAAACACTCTTGTCCATTACATACGATAACGGTTACCACACTGAAAAGACGCCTAAGTAGAATATTTACATTCATATGTATTTACAAGAATATACAAATTGAAATTTGAAACTTGAGGGGTGTTTGACCGTGTATCTTCCTCATGAAATAAAGTGAAATGCCAGCTTGATGCAACTAGGTAATTTTATTGATGTATTCTTAGCTCGACATGTTTCGGGTGCATAAGTCCATCATCAGGAGCATTAGATGTTGAGTTGCAGCATATGGTTTTCTGCACCTAGTTTTTGGATGGGTGGTGGTCATAAGAGCCGCTGCGTAGGTCGTGTGTACGGTGCGGAGGGTGCCGCACGGCACCAACCGCTGTGGCTAGACGCTGCTACACCAAAGCATGTCATTGTTCTCACTTGACCTCACCATTATGTGGAGGTGAATGGTTTCGAAATCAGGCTGCACAGCTCCTAATGCTCGTCAGACCGTGTCTACTTACACATCAAATTGTATTCAGCAGCGAGGATCAGCTCTAAGTTTCCTGCCCGCACACCTCTTCAAGCTTGTTTCATCAGCTACCAGTACAATTTCGAATCAGCCATCGTCGCTTCTATGGTCTGCCCTACTGACGCGACAGACTGCGGTTGACTCGTCGACTGACACGCCATGCCATACCGCCGTCGACTGCATCACTGTCTGTTGGGATGGTGGTACTTGCGTGTTCGGAACCTTGACTCCGTTCTTGACCTAATACATACGCCCCACAAGCCACTCATTTTCCTAAGTTTAATGTAACCCAAAGGGGAAAATTTCTTTGTACCCCGTAATAAGGCCTAAAACTAGGTAGTAGGCAGAGGAACCTGTCTACTATTGCCACCTCATGAGCACCATCGTCCGAATTGTGATTAAGCCCAAGTAGCTTTGAGCTCGGATGTTTCTTGCGTAGTCCTGAAGTGACCAAAGGCCATGGCTTTCAGCAGGATTAAACGAGTAAGATAAGCAGAAATTTAATAAGTTCCGGAACAAATCTAGAGACAAATGTGAAATATTTTGTCAAAATATATCTTTGGACAATAATGTTTAAGAACTGTAATTTATTGTAGTCGCGTTGAAATCTCGGGTTCTAATTTATCGCGTAAATTACTAGTGTTTTGTTTGCCACATTGTAGAGGTAATTATGCGAAGTAGGTAAGGCTACATTCAACAGTAGTACTTCTGCTATTAATCGTTAGATCTCAACTATAAATAAATTAATATTTAAACATAGTATACGCCGTATCACATTTCTTATCAATCAGTAGAATGGCATATAAAAATTAATAAATTATTCTACTTACTCCGACATGAATTATCCATACCTGAGGATCAAAATGGAACATTTGAGTAGCAAGTGACCTTTATTTGCAAAGACAACACGGTTCCAGTAGGATAGCAGAACTTTTACAAATCCTGTGCCACAGCAATATTATTGACACCTTGAAGGCCTGTCGGAATCCGTTGGCAGCTTGAGTGGAATGGCGTGTAAGCTGCTCGCCTATCAATTAATATCGGAAAGCGCGGTGCCGGGGTGAGAGAGTCGACATTAGAGTGCTGCCAGGTTTGCAGAAAATCCCAGTAAACTGTAAATTAACAACCCCAAATACACACCGGATAGTAAAGGTTGCCTTTCAAGACAGTTCCACAAGAAATGCTGTGTCTTGTGCAACTAAGTAATGTTCGCGTTAATTTATGTGTGTTACATCTAACTAACTGAATGGGTCAGCGTCCTTCTTGAGACGCTGACGGTCTTTAAGTTGGTCACCTTATTCCAGAAATTCCATGAAACACAAAGCGCTATATTCTTTCTTCTAAACGGTCACCGCTGGCTCTTTGTGAATTCAGCCCACAACTTTCCAAACCGTTTCCTCAAGATGTATCTTAATATATGCCTCTCCTTCAGTCCATGCTGCATGCTTTCTAAATAGTTTCTTCTCTTTTGAGTTCTGCGATTAAAATTGGGTGTTCTTCCTCTTTCCCTCCCCAATGCATGTTACGAGTCATGCACATCCTTTTCACCATTTATTCGCAGTAATCATATTTGGTGAAAAGCAGAAACTTTGAAGCTCCCCATATAATCGTCTGCAGCCGCAAGTTACTTTATCTTCCAAAAATAGCCCAGTAATGCTTTAAGCACGTTATTCTCAGACTTTCGCTACATTCGTTCCTTCCCAAGACGGTGCTTGCCACGCACACATACCAATAGGTCCAGTTATAATTTTTAAAACTACGCTTAAGGTTTAATTGTTAGGATTCAGGGTGGGAGGCGGGAACATAAAGATTTCTGTACTGAATTTTAGATTTAACTTCCCTGAAGTGATTATCGCCAGCTATTCTACATCAGATATATATATAATATTATATATATACAATATCTGATGTAGAATGATGGGAGTGACTCGTAGCATGCATGGGGGAAAAGAGGAAGAAAACCCAATTTTAATTGAAGAACTTAAAGGGAAGAGATTATTTAGAAGGCATGCTGCATGGACTGAAGGAGAGGCATATATATATATATATGCCTCTTCTCTCTATCTTTATATATATGTGTAAATATATATATTTATGAAGATGAATTAAAACTACGATATTAAAACATGTTTATAAAATTGCGAGGTCACATGTCCAATTCTCATGTGTGTACGGTTATATTAAGCATAACGGACTGTCAGGATGTAAGGCTTGTAATATTTTCCACGCTTTGAATGTAAGCTTCTATTGAGAATTTGTTTTTAATTAAAAGCAAAGTTATGAAGTGTCTAAACATTGTTTATAACGCACGTGGGTTCTGAATACAGTAAACATCCACGGTTCCCAGTTGACGGTATTGTACTTTAATACTTCCGTTAATTTGGATTTACCACGTTTTATGCATCATTGTTTGCACGACGTTGGTTCAGTTTTCAATTTCGTTTATTCATTTTAATTAATCATAAGTGGAAATCCATCATTTTAATTCTATTCTGAAGGCCAGCTGAGTCAGAAGATATTAATGTACGCGTATATTTTGTGTTTATGTGCGTGCTTGTGCGTCTGTGATATTCACTCTCTTAGATTGACAGACACCGGACGACTACCAACACAAACACCTGTCAAAGCGAAACGCTATCACCAAACAGCAGTAATGTAGGTATGCAAATTGCAAAATATATAGTCTAACACAACTCAATTAATGGTTATTATTAGGATTAATGGTATACTTTACATTATTAATCCCAGCTACATGTTTCGGCTCTTTTTATTTGAGTAATTTTCAGGCTGAAATATCATTTACTTAAGAGGGTGATACGTACAGTTGATAATATTGTAAGTTGCGAGATCTCGCATTACATGTTTAAAATATTGTAATTAAAATAATATGCAGTAAAGTAATATAATGTGCATCAAAATAACTTTAAGTTAAGTATGAAGCAATATAAGTTAAGGATGCAGTAAATTGGAGTATTTTCTGTTTATATATGATAGCAACCCCTGTGTTGCAGCAGATAGCCGATAGGTCATCATGGACGTTAAACAACTCGGCCAGGACATCTTTTCGTCTTCAAAATCATAGGATAGCTTGTAGGCCTACTTTTAGTACAGGTATCAGGAAAGCGGATCTGTTTGGAACTGATTTCGGAATCGTTCCGTGTATGTTATTAAATACGAGTGATTTCGGATAACTTCAGACAAAAGCGAAATATCGATATCTTCGATTTATAAACAGAAATATAGTTGACTGTTTAACAGTGTTGTTCCTGCATTTTGTTGTTTCCTGTCTATATACATATATAATGTTGCAGGATGAAGTGTAAATACAGTTATTACAGTTGCATCTAATTTTATTGGCAGATTTTACGGCGGTAAATACGTTTTCTCGGTCATTACGTAGAGGGCGTAGCAGACTGATAGTTGGATTGATACGGACAGCTCAAATGCTTACAGAACTCAGACGCTTCGCAAGGCTAAGGCCTCAAGTTTCCGCATGTGATGTATATCGTATAACTTAACGCGTGGTGGGAGAGGGTGTTGGAAATGATCTTCGGTTGTAAGACGTGCCTGATTTCGACGGACCTGAAACACAGGGAACCCTGTTTGAAATTTCCTACGACGAGATTTATACAATTTATTCTTTATACGGAATCTTATGGTGAAAATCCGGTGTATTAACCTTTTGATGCCTAATGTCAACTATAGTGATCGTACCGCACCGATAACCTCTAAAGTTGCATTTTATATATTTATTCAACAAATATAGGTATTGAATATTTTAAACATGGTATATACTCTCGGTTTTTTTCTCTTCAAAATGCAGTTTGTTTCATAATTCTAACATATTTGTTTCCTGTATTATTCACATTTTATATACAGGGTGTGCTAAAATTAAAAAAATAATTCCGGCGCCAAAAGGTTAAACGTTATTTCACACTCACGAACAAAAGAAATTGACGTTACAGTGTGCCCCACAAGTCTGTTATACATAGCAGATTAAAATGGATTGTGTGACTGTTGACGTCAGATGATTCATTTTAACCGCTACTGCCTCGTTTATGTGCTTGGAAATTTTGACATTTCTTTATAAAACTGCGAGGAAGGATGGGGAGCAATAGAAACCATGACGTGTTTCAAAAAGCCTAACATTCTATAACAGGAGTGTCTAATCCGCTGCGCGCGGGTCGCATGCGACCCACAGGTTTATGTAACTCTGGCCAGGGCCACATTTCTTTTAGTTATGTACGTTGTATGTATACTATATGTATAGTGTGTAATATATACCTTATATATGGTATACATACAATATACAATTTTATAGTTAGTATATATATATATATATATATATATATATATACACACACACACACTAGATATACAAGAAACATACACAGCAGTTTAGGCATTATAATTTTTAAACCTACAGCCACGAACTAGCCCACAGTAAACGGGTGTAGCCGGCCCCCCTTCCCCCCCCCCCAAAATAAAAATGTTGGACACTCCTGCTTTACATTACCTGGCATCAGTGGCAGTCGACGCCCGTTTTCATCCCCGATATTACTATTATATTTAAGACAATTACAGAATATCAGTTTATAGAAGGACAGTCTATTAGCTCCATAGGCTCTACAACTTCGAATGTGGAGATGATTATTTGCAGTGAGTTGTAAGCAGTGTATAGGAGAACACTGTTGTGGATAGTCTGCAGAAACATCACAGAATTTGTCTGTAAATACTGAGGAAAATCACAATTACACCAGCCTGCGTGAGAATTTAAATTCGCAACGACAAATATCTTTCTAAACTTCAAACAGAAGTTACCTCCAGATACGAAACAGGGATGCATAACAGCACATAACGACTTTCTGTCAGAGAACCAGAAGGCATTTTGTTCACACATTCTGTTACTATCTAAATGATGTCTATAGAATACAAAGTTGACTCCTAATATTCTTATTCTCAGAAATGAATCCCTTTTTCCCTGCGCTCTCTTATCTTCTTGTTAATTAATCTACTGTATCTTAAACTGCTTATTCTTAACGCCCTAACGGAAATCTTCTTCTCCGCCTAACAACCCTTCGCAAATACAGTTAATTTTGCACGTCATCCGTACAAAGAGATGGAAGTTGTCCCTGTGCAGGCGAACTGAAAGTGCGATGACATTCAACCAAGCAACAAACCGCTTGTATGAAATTTAATTTAATTGTGAACCCACGTAGTTCCGGCCGAACAGGCCCGAAGCGCTTACAGTGGCAACAACCGGAACTATCCTCTTGGTTACGTTCGTGCAAATTTCTCTTGAACTCCGGTAATAGTTCCGTACTCACGGAAAGTAGATACTACTTCAACGACAGACGTTACTTTCCTGCCTAATCAGAGCAGTGTATACATACAAGTAATGGAAACCACACGCAACAAGACCGAAAGAAAGGCCAAGATTAAGATGGGATGACGAAGTGAGAGACGATTTGATGAAGATGGGAGTAAATAATTGGAAACAGAAGGCACAGGAAAGGAAACCTTGGAGAGGAATAATTGAGCAAGCCAAAACCCACAAACAGTTGTAGAGCGGAGGTAGAAAAAGTATACATACAAGTATGTTAGAAAGAATATATTGCTTTTGTTGTGTTGCCACTGAATTTTCTTTAACTAATAGAAAATAAAATGTCACTGCTTGCTTTATAATGTACGTCGTATTTAATCCTTAGGTCTACAGAATACGTAATTTTTGCGTTGTTTGAGTGGATTCTAATCATATGCTCTCACTCTGGGATAGAAACCTAAATTAAGGATTGTGTATTAAAAATATACTCCACGTACTGCATGATTACAGTTAACATTTTCAAAATAAATTATTTTGAGAATAATAGACCCAGTACTATAAGGGAGGTAGGAGGGAATTCTGTAGAAACTTAGTAACTTTTAACATTCAGTTAACATCATAAATACGAAGAGGACGGAGCATATGAAACGAAATGAGAGAAAAGTAAGGCACAGAAATGTTATTTTGAAAACCTGAAGAGAAGAGGCCCCCATAAGAGATCGTGTCTTAGATGGAATATCAAGTGATTGGTTGTCGTAGGTACTTTAACTAATGGCATATGAGCTCGGGGTGGAGGCTATGAGTTTTCGGTCTTTTGAAATGTAACACCGTGTTTTCTGGTTGAAGTTGACAAACATCTGGAAGGAAGTCACTGTCATCATCTCCGGAAGAGTCAGGGAGCATCAGATTTCTCCGAAGCATTGTTAACCGTCTACCAGATTCTGAAACCTTCCCTCTCCCAGGGAGAATACCCTGAAAATAAAGCTATAAAGTGGCTTCGAAATATTAATAAATTTATACCCAACTACATAAGCTAACGTCCAACAGTTTTGTCATTTTCATCCCAATGCACTTGGGAATTCCATAAGAGCAGGTCATTTCTTAACCATATGAATACCTGTCAGTTTTGAAGGGCAGACACTCTTCTGTAGTCTAGAGTTAATTAGGTAGCATGCGAGGAATTTGTCGACTGCATAAACGATTATCGACTTTCAACAAAGGCTCCGCTTCATTGGGTTTGTTAGTAAGCAAGTTAATTTCGTATTCGTCAGCAAGTTAAGATAACGATCATTTATAAACAGTACTTAAGGATTACATAGGGGTTCAGAACATATAATCTTCAATGAGGTAACAGACTTATTAGAGGCACAGCTCTGGAAGATAATAGTAGAGCTATGGTTACTAACGCATTATCTTCAGTGTTAATGGTATGCTTTTGTTAGAATATCAAGAGAACATGATCACTCGTCTGTCTAGTTGAAACCCTGCATCTGGCCGCGTCTTATGTTTACTTGCTTTGTGCCTCTACTCTCGGCAGTATACAGCCTAAGACTGAAGTTTGACGTAATTTACTGTGATGGGGGAAGGTGACGACGCAGCCACAAATAATATGAGTCGCACTTCTGTCACCGCATAACCTGCCTCTTGTATGATGAAGACGCTTTGAGGAAACCCTCAGAGGAGGCCCCGAAGTAGTTGCCTGTACCAACACTAACTAATGGAGAAGAGTTCTTCGAAGAGCCATGTCTTTGCCTCTTGATGCCTTCCTTTACACTCATCTCCCCCACTGTGCTGCTTAATTCCATTTTGAGGTCTATTGTAACGTGACACAAAATAACCTATCATGATAAATGTCTCGTTTCATATGTATTAATTATAAAAATCATAACTATCATTGTGAACTGTAAACTGATTTAACCCTTTACAGACGAAGAGCAGGCTGCTTTATTTAAAGGCCCAGACGTACCGCGCAGTAAACACTTTTCATCTCGATTATAAAAACCAATCAGTTTATGCTGTCAGTGGCACAAGTCGCTCTTTGTTCTCAGATAAATACAAAACACATAAATACAGTGTGGGGAGAGTGTACAGTTGTTGAATGTTAAACTTGTTGGTGCATCACGTAACCAGTAGGCTTTAAACGGTCAACGGTATACATACAAGAATTCTTTAAAACTGAAGTAACTTGGAGCAGTTGTTCTTCTTGGCCGAGAGGGAAACTTTTAAAGATCGGCATTCTGTGCTATGCTACTGAGGTTACAGTAATGTGTATATTTGCAGTTTAAACACTTTTTATCTACTTTATTACAATATATTTCCGTCAACACAACTAACATTTAAAGTATAACATTACTGCGACATGTTTCTACTTGTGACAGTCATCATCAGGCTGATCTAAGAACCGTTTAACATTTTGCAAGTTTTATTTTGTGCATTTGGGATCCCATATGCCTTACACCGTATAATATTGTGAGGTAACTTATCTACAGT
>Ga0131853_10005746_pt1 | contig 22424 bp, 16 predicted proteins | sample TergutLab28metaG_FD_92764 | JGI IMG/M metagenome (GOLD analysis project Ga0131853, IMG submission 92764) | Labiotermes labralis P1 segment gut microbial communities from Petit-Saut dam, French Guiana - Lab288 P1 (version 2) (version 2) | ecosystem: Host-associated > Arthropoda: Insects >... | reverse complement strand
TATTTTCAGGTGTGCGAGCGATAACTGTACCTGTTAAAGCCACTACATATTCCCCACGGATTGATTTTGCAAGAGCATAACGCTCTGCACATTTTTGTTCGTCAACTACAACTTGTACTATTCCGGTCCGGTCACGTATAACTATAAAAATTAAGTGGCTTAAATATCTTCTTTTGTTTACCCAGCCCATGACAGTTACTGTTTCACCTATGTTTTTGGCTGTAATTTCACCTGCGTAGTGGGTGCGTTTCATACCTTTTATGCTTTGGCTCATTGTTTTTCCTCTGTTCTTCATGATATTTAGGGCATAGTATCACAAAATCATAGAAAAAGTCCATAGTATTTGCCACTTTGTAGGTCATGAAAATTAAAAACGAAAAGGTGCAACTTATTTCACTTGACGATTTGTTTGTGTGATTGAGTTATTACATTAAGCAGAAGGACAAATTCATAAGACAAAGACAAATTGTAATGAGAATATCTTGTTAAATATTTCTTATAATATACGTATAGCCAAATGCAAAGGCACATGAATATGAAATAAAACCCCCGTACCCCTGATGTCACAATTGAGAAAGTGACATCAGGGGTACGGGGGTTTACATAGTACTGATTTGATTGTTATATCCAGCAAACTAAGCAGGAATTTCAGTAATACCAAATAGCTTAATCAAATCATAAACGGCATCTTTAGAAACTTTTTTGCCGTTAAACTCAACTAAACTAACAGCAGAACTTGTGAACGTACATGCAGGTTCATACTTTCTTAAAATAATTGCACTGCTGTCGTTAGCAGCATCACTGTCATCAACAAAAACTTCAAGCGGGTCACGTTCACGAATGTTAAATATTGTGCATAACTCCTTAGGGATTACGATGCGTCCTTCATTGTCAATGTTTCTTACGATTCCTGTTGCTTTCATAAATAATTACCTCCAAAGTTTTATTTTTTGTAATCACGCAGGTATTTCAGTAATACCGATTAGTTTAATCAAATTGTAAACTGCATCTTTAGAAACTTTTGTGCCGTTGTACTCAACTAAGTCAGATGTTAAGCCTGTAAAAGAACATGCAGGCTTATACTTTCTTAAAATAATTGTGTTGTTCTCTTCAACACAAATTTCAATTGGGTCACCTTCAACAAGATTGAACTTTTTGCGTAATGCTTTAGGGATTGTGAAGCGTCTAAAGCCATCAATCTTTTTTACCATACCGGTTGCTTTCATAAACAACTACCTCCAAAATTTTGTTTTTTCTTGCTGGTTATGATATTAATAATAAACCTTTTTTTATTTTAGTCAGACATTATTTCCCTTGGAAATTTTCACTAATTTACATTTTATGTTATTTAAGGTGCGTTTCATTGGCGAAACCGATTAAATATGTAAACAAATGGGTATTCATGGGTAATTTTCTATTATTCACTCTTTTAAATGTTATTAAGAGCAAAATATTACAAGTGTAATTACCCTCATACTTTGCTATAAAGTAGGCTATTTATTTTTATTATACTCATAATTGACACATATTAATGGGAAATGATACAATGGCTGCGACAGAAAAGATTTAAAACTTTAGAGAATTTAAATAATTTACAAAATATGACTTTTGGTGGGGTGATTATCATAAAAACTATTTATCCAACTAATGGCGAAATGCTAAGGCTCATGAGACGCTATAGAAATTGTAAACAATCTACGCTTGCTATAGAGCTAAACGTCACTCGCAGCCTTATCAGTCAATATGAAAACAATGAGATACCATGTCCAGACCATATACTGGTTTCATCAAAACATATATTAGACATGGAATATTTACCTACGTGTGAATCGGATAACGATGAATATGAAGATATGCTAAACAAGCTTTTTGACCTAATTAGTGAAGATAAATTGAATGAAGCCGAGGTTTACAGAGAAAAGCTTTCTGTAATAAGGGTTTTTCCTCATGAAAAAAATTTTAATACCTTGTTTTCGCTTCATGAGTGCCGGTTATTGTTTAGATTAAATAAAGTTGATGAAGGCAAGGCAATTTTAAGTACTTATGAAAACATTATGTATAGTCTTAATGACATTCAAAAATATTATTATTACTTCAATGAAGGTACTTACAATTTAAAAATAAGTTGTATTGATATAGCTTCGCAGTCTTATAAAAAAGCATTAAAGCTTAGAATAGATATGCATGATAACCATCGTGCACTTAAATATAATATTGCTTATTGTGATGCAACTCTTGGATTTGTTTCATTATCAATTGTTTCTGTTAAGGAAGTTTGCAAGTCGTATCCTAAAGGTAAAGACAAATCATTATTATTTTGGTCGCAAAACCTCCTTGGAAATTTATATACATGTATAGGCATACTAAGTAGTTCTGAAAAAGCTAATGATAAAGCCTACGAAATAGCATTGGAAAAATATGAAAGAAATAGAAATGAAGAATCTAAGCTCTTTCTTGGTTCTGCCAATTTTGGCTATGGATATATGTATCGAAGAGCGAAAAAATACAAACTTTCTAAAGAATATTTTGATAAGGCAATTGATATGATACCTAAAACTCATAACAATTATTTAGAAGCCTTGTTTCATAAATCATGTTGCTGCATTGAAATGAAAAATACTTCATCTTGTTTACCATTAATAAGCGAAGGTTTAAAATTATCCAAAAACAAAAAATCGTATAACCTAGCATTTAAAGGTTTAGAAATAGTAGCAAACCCTAATGAAGATAGTGCAAAAGAGTTAGAAGAAAAAATATTACCTCTCTTACTTAAAGCAAATTCTATTCAATATGTACTGTATTTTGCGACATTTTTAAGTGATTATTACAAGGCAAGGGGTCAAGGTTTTTTAACGAGGTCTTATAAAATGTCTGAGTTGGCTATGTCTATTTATAAAAAGTGCTTAGAAGGGAGTGAGATATAATGAAAAAAAGAGTTGTATGGTTAGCTCTTGTTATTATCATGGTTTTAACTTCTGCCGGCACACTTCATGCGGAAGGTATTGGAGGTGGAGGCGTGGGTATTAGACCAACCCCACCAATAATTGGCAATAGTATTGCAATTGATTTTGATACCTCATCAATTGGCTATCAATCATTAATTGATTTTCAAGACGAACTACAAACAAAAGCATAAACTAAAAAGTATAGCTACCCCACTAAGTTAAAAAACTAACTTAGTCACCCTAAAAACAATAAAAAGCAAAAAAGGAAAAGGGGAGCCGGGCGGAATATATATGTTTGATGCGGTTGCTCTATTAGAAATTGCTGTGCTTTTCTGCAATTTATCATAGAGTCTAGCAGCAAACATATATATTCCGCCCGGCTCCCCTTTTCCTTTTTTTGCATCCCCAGCGTGTATCACACACCAACCAAAACAAAAAAAACTGCCCCATTAAAGATTCAAATATAAATGCGTTTTTTTATCTAAATGAAATTGAAAAAGTTGAATTATTATCTAAAAAAGAACTATTGTCCTTCATATAAAATCAGAAACATAGCAAAAAAAGACAAGAGCTAAAAACTCTTGTCTTTTTACATATCCAATTTTTTTATTAATTAGTAATAACCTGTTCTGTTTCCTTATCAAAAACATGAATACGCTGCACATCAACAGCCATAGTAATCTTATCACCTGTTTTTGCTGTGCTTCTTGGATTAACACGTGCAGTAAGCTGCTGCCCTGCACACACAAGATATAAATAAATTTCAGCACCCAGAAGTTCAGTTACTTCAACATCTGTTTTAATAAGTGCATCCGGGTTTTGTGTAATAATTACTTCTTCGTCTTTTAAATCTTCCGGACGAATACCCATAACTACTGTTTTACCAACATAACCACCGGCTTCAACAGCTTTTGCTTTTGCTTCCGGAAGTTTTATTGAGTGTTCGCCAAATATAAGACATACGTCACTACCACGTTTTTCAACGCCTACTTCTACAAGGTTCATTTGTGGTGAACCAATGAAACCAGCAACAAACAAGTTTACAGGCTTGTTGTAAAGGTTTACAGGCGAGTCAACTTGTTGCGCAACACCGTCTTTCATTACAACGATGCGTGTACCAAGTGTCATAGCTTCTGTTTGGTCATGGGTTACATATATAAATGTTGTTTGAAGTTTTTGGTGAAGTTTTGTAATTTCTGTACGCATTTGCACACGAAGTTTTGCGTCAAGGTTACTTAGTGGTTCGTCCATAAGGAAAACTTTTGGCTCACGAACAATAGCACGACCCATAGCTACACGTTGGCGTTGTCCACCGGAAAGTGCTTTTGGCTTGCGGTCAAGAAGATGTTCTATATCAAGGATTCTTGCTGCTTCATGAACTCTTTTTTCGATTTCTGCTTTTGGGGTTTTACGAAGTTTAAGACCAAATGCCATGTTGTCGTAAACACTCATGTGTGGATAAAGTGCATAGTTTTGGAATACCATTGCAATGTCACGGTCTTTTGGAGCTACGTCATTCATAAGCCTATCGCCTATGTATAGCTCACCTTCTGTAATTTCTTCAAGACCTGCAATCATACGAAGTGTTGTGGTTTTTCCGCAGCCCGATGGTCCTACAAAGATAATAAACTCTTTGTCTGCTATTTTCATGTTGAAGTCATTTACTGCAACAAATCCGTTTGGATATTTTTTAACAATGTTTTTAAGCTCTAAACCAGCCATAAAAATTGCCTCCTAATAATGTGAATTTAATGAAAAACTCAAGTTAATTCACTTGACTATTAATCCACCTGTAATCTGGTTGTAATATTACAGCATGGTGGATATATTGTCATTAGCTAATATTACAAAGTTCTTACACTTTTCTTGTGAGATTTTACAAATCACTTTGTGGGTCAACTATGCATATTTTTGTTATTTCTTACGCATTATATACTTTATGGGGTGAAAATATGGATAAAACAACACAGGTGCTTCCAAGTATAAGACTTCAAGACAATATAAACGAGCTAACTAAGTTATTTACCGACAGTCAAGATTATATTGGCCGCAGGTTTAAACTTCAAGGTGATGGCGCACCGGAAATTTATATGGCTTATATTGATGCAATGACCCAACGTGACCTTATGGATATGACGGTAATTAAACGGTTGTTTGAAATGAACTGGGCAGATTTTACTGATGAAGAAAAGTCAAATGGTTTGTTTGAAACCTTGCGTGATAGAGGAATAGCAACTTCCGACCTTTCTGAGGCAGAAAAATGGGAAGATGTGCTTTATTTTATTATGGCTGGTGATACAGCAGTTTTTATTGAAGGCTGCGAAAAAGTTGTTATTGTAGCCACAAGAGGTTTCCCAAACCGTGGTATTGGCTCTGCGGAAACAGAAGTTGTTGTTCAAGGGCCAAGAGAGGCTTTTAATGAAGTAATGCGTTTTAACACGGCACTTATCCGTAGAAGGATACGTGATACGGGGTTAAAAGTTAAGCAATCTAAGTTTGGTGAAAGAAGTAAAACTGACATTGCACTAATGTATATTGAAGGGATTGTGCGCCCGGAGGTTTTAGCAGAAGTTGAAAAAAGGCTTGAAAGTGTAAAAATCGATGGGATTTACGATAGTGGTTCGCTTGAGCAATTAATAGAAGAAAATTGGCTTAGCCCATTTCCACAAGCGCAGCTTACTGAACGACCTGACAAGGCGGCTTCATCAATAATGGAAGGACGGATTGCAATTATAGTAGACAATTCACCTTTTGTAATTATTGTGCCTGTTACACTCAATACGTTTTTTCAAGCTTCCGAAGACTATTACAGCCGTTGGCAAGTCATGAGTGCTACTCGTTTTTTAAGGTTTATTGGTGCATTTTTGGCTGTAACGTTACCGGCTTTGTATGTGGCAATTGCGCTGTTTCACCCTTCAATGATTCCGCTGCTTATGGTTTCTAAACTTGCAGAGGCTTCTCTTATGGTTCCTTTCCCTGCTGTGCTTGAAATAATTTTGCTTGATGCAGCATTTGAACTCTTACGTGAAGCAGGACTTCGTTTAAGAAATGCTTCGGGTGGAACTATTGGTATTGTTGGTGGATTAATTATAGGACAAGCAGCCGTTGAAGCAGGACTTGTTAGTCCTATTGTTGTAATAATTGTTGCACTAACCGGTATTGCAACCTTTTCAATCCCAAATATTTCACTTGTTTATGGTTTTAGAGTTGTTAAGTACGGGGTTTTGCTTATTACTGCAATGTTTGGTTTTTTAGGGCTTTGGGCAGGGCTTTTGTTTACACTTGTTCATATGGCTTCCATGAGAAGTTATGGATTCCCATACCTTTTACCATTTGCTTCCGGTGAAATGAGTGGATATCAAGATTTAAAAGATTCTATTTTCCGCTTCCCGATTTTTTGTCTTAAAAAACGTCCATTTTTTGCACGACAAGAAGAATCTAACAGGATGTAAGGGGTTTTATAAGTCATGTCATCAAACAATATAATTACAATGCGGCAGTTGCAGATTTTAATTATTTTAGGCGCAATGGGGACGGGCGTTATTGTTTTGCCCCGTAGGATTGCGGATTTAATGCCAAACTCACTTCAAGATGGTTGGATTGTAGCTGTTTTACTAACCCTTGCTGCAATGGCTATTGCTGCTTTAATCTGCTTTGCAATTAGATGTGTAGAAAGTGCTGTAAAAGAAAAAAATCCTTCTTCTTTTTTAGTATCAGTACAATTGTTAATGTCTAAGCCCGTTGCCAATATTATTTTTGTCTTGCTCCTTGTTAAAATAATAATTGCTGCTGCTTTTGAAATACGTATTTTCATGACGGTTACAAATGAAATTTTGTTACCCCTCACCCCTTTGCCTGTTATTGGTGGCTTGATGCTTCTGCTTTGCGCATACGCAGCCGCTAAAGGTATTGAAACACGGGCAAGAGTTGCAGAAGTTTTGTTTATTATCATGATTTTGCCATTTTTGTTTTTGTTTATTTTTGCTGTTTATGATGCTGATTTTACAAATTTGCAGCCGGTTTTGCGTTCCACCAGCCCAAGAACAGTTGCTTTTAGTATTTTTCGCTTAGGATTTATTTTTACAGGGCTTGAATGTTTGCTTCTTATTTCACCATTTGTTAAAAAGGACAAGCCGTTAATTCGTCCCGTTGTTAGTGCTGTTGCTTTTGCAGGAATAATTGTAACAGGTATAACTATCCTAACAATAGCAGCTTTTGGGCAAGGTTTAATTAATGAGCCTTGGCCGGTACTGCGTATGATGGATATGATAAATTTACCCGGCTCTTTTATAGAACGACAGGAAGCACTTGTTTTCAGCTTTTGGATAATTACAGTTTTTGTGCTTGGCAGTGCAATGCTTTTTTTTGGCGGAGTTTTGTTTAATGATTTAACAAAACAAAGGAATAATAAACTTCCTATAAAATTTTCTTTATGCGTTGTAATAACGGCTGTTTTAGTTTTTATTGTTTGCCTTATTCCGTTGGATAAAAATGAAATTTATTATTACCTTGATATTATGTATATGACTTCCGGACTGTTTTTTCTTGTAATTTTTCCGCTTATTCTTATTCTTGCAGCAAAATTAAACTCATGGAGCAAAATTAAACTTGCAGGCAAAAATATTTCAGCCGTACTTTTATTTTTTATTACGCTGCTCTTTTTCACAAGCTGTTGGGACAGAGTTGAAATAGAAAACAGAGCTTTTGTAGTTGCGATTGGAGTAGACGCATATGAAGAAACAGATGCAAGTGAAAATCGTTTTACAATAACTTTGAGTGTTCCGGTTCTTGAAAAAGAAAACGAAGAAAACAACGATGACGACCCGCCAAAACATATTAAAACGGCATCAGGGAAAACTATAGCTGAAACCTTAAAAAATTTAGACGCTAAATCAGACAAAAGACTTTACTATGGTCAAGCAAAACTTTTGCTTTTGGGTGAAAATTTAATTGAAAGACCTGACCTGGTAAGCGAAGTTATTAAAAGTTTGGAAAGCAAGAGTGATATTGACGTGCGTATCCATGTTCTTGTTGCAGAAGATGTTATAAAAATACTAGAAACAACCCCTCCGGGTGAAACTTTGCCGGGGCTTTATGTTTCAGATATTTACCGCCACAAGCATAAACTTGGAGGAAACTCATTTGCTCTTGACCTAGAAAGACTAAGCTCAGCTTTGTCAAACGAAAAAGCAAGCGGAGCAATAATCCCCAAAATAATAAGCGAAAAAGATGAATTAAAACTTGATGGTGCTGCTCTTTTAAAAAATAACAAAAAAGTAGATGAGCTATCCCATGATGAGTTAAAGGGTTTGTTATGGGGCTACAAAAAAGCCGGTGAAGGTGCAGTTGTGACAAGTGGTGTAACTTCTATGGAAGTAGAAAATCACAGAACTAAAATAAAGTTTATTAATAAACTAAACTATCCACTTACAGCAGTTGTTGATGTGAAAATAAATGGAACAATTGGCGAATACCATGACTTATCAAATGAAGAAAAACAAAAACTCGAAATGATTTTTGCTGCTGAAATTTCTGATGAACTTTTAAAAACAATAAATAAACTCCAAAATGAAATTAATATTGATGGACTAAACCTGCTTGAACATTTAAGAAAAAATGAGCATAATTTATACAAAAGATATTCAAAAAAATGGGATGATGCTTATCCCAAAGTAAATATAACTCCGCAAGTTAAAGTGACTATATCGTAAAATTAATTTCACAAAGTACAAAAAGCCTGGTGCAAAAGTTTGAAAAACTATATGTGCCGGGCTTCAAATTTTAATATTGCTTTACTCTATGTCCTATTTATATTTAAACAAGATATTTTTTGCTATTTCTTGAATTTCATCTGTAATATATGCTGGCTCTAAAACCTTAACTTTATCACCAAAACTTAGCAACCATCCAATCATGTGTCTTTTGTTTGTAAAAGGAAATTCAAAATATAAGCCTTCGTCTGTCTCATGATAAGAGTCAAAGCCATAGCTGTCTATAAGCTGATGTTTGGTTGATTTATCAAAAATAGCAACAAGCTTTATTTCACTGGTAAAATGGCTATTAAAGTCATACTTTTCTGGAGGAATTGCACGGGGCGTAAATAAATTTTCTTCAACATTAATATTCCATAGCCGGTTTAGCTTAAACATTCTCCAATTTTTGCGCTCCAAACAAAAACCAAAAACATACCAGGATATCCACTGAAAAACCACGATATGAGGTTCAATCCGTCGCCTGCTTTCACCTTTACTGTAGTAATAATCAAACTGGATAATTTTGTTGTTTAAAATTGCCTGTTTTATCATTTCAATTTTTGGTGCTAAATCCTTTTTATAATAAGAAGCAAGGTCAATAACGATAGGCTCACGTAAAGAAACTAGCGAGTTTGAATTTGCACCAAGTTTATCAAGAGTTCGTTCAATGTGAGAATTTTCTGAAATAGTTCCAAGTCCTTTTAAAGCTGCAATAATCTCTGACAACTCACTATTTGTCAAAAAATTCTTATCAAGTTTAAAACCTTCGGCAATAGAAATCCCACCCCCCGCACCCTGGTGAGTAATAACGGGTATCCCCGCCTGGCAAAGTGAATCAATATCCCTGCCGATTGTGCGTCGATTAACCTCAAATTTTTCTGCCAAAAAAGGGGCTGTTACTCTATCGTTTTGCAAAAGCACCGTAAGTATCCCCATGAGTCTATCAAGTTTCATACCCTTCCTCCAAGCAATATATTTTCACCATACACATATTCCATTCAAAATAACGTGATACTAAGTTAAATGCAATACTAAAAAACTTTACTATTGACTTTAACAAACCTGTGGTATACTGTCCTATAAAAATGTCTAATAATTTTGCAGATGCAATTTCAAGAAGGGAGCCATAAAATGGCAGCAAAAATTAACAAAAACCAGATTAAAGACGGAATAATCGAACACCTAAGAAAAGCGTACAGAAAAACAATAGCAACAGCAAGCAATGTGCAAATTTACAATGCACTGGCAATGACCATAAAAGATGTTTTTTCAGAAAACTGGATTAAAACACATGAACACTTTGAAAAAGCTGATGTAAAAACTGTCTACTACCTTTCTATGGAATTTTTGATGGGTCGCTTTATGGGTAATGCAATTTTAAACCTTTCCCTTACAGACACAGTTGCCGAAGCTTTATCTGAACTTGGAATTGACATTAACTTAGCAGAAGACAGTGAGCCTGACCCAGGACTTGGAAATGGCGGTCTTGGTCGTCTTGCAGCTTGTTTTCTTGATTCACTTTCGACAATGGGGTACCCTGCATACGGCTGTGGGATACGCTACCACTACGGTATATTTGAACAGCATATCGAAAACGGCTACCAAGTAGAAAAACCAGACAACTGGCTTAAACACGGAGACCCATGGGGCGTAAGACGTGACGAATACGCTAAAGAAATTAAATTTGGCGGACGTGTTATATCAGTAAAAAAAGATAATGGTGAATACACATTTGACCTTGAAGGCTATCAAAGTGTAATGGCTGTGCCTTACGATTACCCGGTTGTTGGTTACAATACAAAAATGGTAAACACCCTTCGTTTATGGGATGCAGAGCCTGTAAACCGTTTTGACCTGCAATCATTTAATCAAGGTCAATATGACCGTGCAGTTGAAGAGCAAAACTTAGCAAGAAACCTTGCTTCTGTTTTGTATCCGGCTGACGAGCATGTATCCGGCAAAGAGCTTCGCCTTCGCCAGCAATATTTCTTTATTTCTGCAACTATCCAACGAGTATTAATACAATTTGAAGAGCGACATGGTAAGAATTTTGAAAAACTTTCTGAACATGTACAGTTCCAATTAAATGACACTCACCCGGCAATGGCTGTGGCAGAACTTATGCGTTTACTACTGGATGTTTATGGGCTTTCATGGGATAAAGCTTGGGAAATCACCCGTGCAACCTGTGCTTATACCAACCACACAATCATGAGCGAAGCTTTGGAAAAATGGCCGGTGGAACTGTTTAGCCGCTTGCTTCCAAGGGTGTATATGATAATTGAAGAAATAAACCGCCGTTTTTGTGCAAATCTTGTAGAATGGTATGGTAATGACCCGGAAAGAATCCGCAGTATGGCAATTTGTGCAGATGGTCAAGTAAGAATGGCACACCTTGCAATTGTTGGAAGCCACTCTGTAAATGGTGTAGCAGCAATTCATACAAATATATTAAAAGAAATTGAGCTTAAAGGGTTTAATGAAATTTATCCGGATAAGTTTAATAATAAAACAAATGGAATAACTCCACGCCGCTGGCTTGCAAAATGTAACCCCGGACTTTCAAAACTTATTACAGCAAACATTGGAGACAAATGGGTTGGTGACCTTGGCGAACTTGCAAAGTTAAAACCTTTGGCAAAAGATGCTTCTTTCCAAAAAGATTTCATGAATGTTAAACGTCAAAATAAAATCTTACTTTCAAATCAGTTCCGTAGCGAGTACGGAATTGGTGTTGACCCGGATTCAATTTTTGACATTCAAGTAAAACGTCTTCATGAATACAAACGTCAACTATTAAACATTTTCCATGTAATTGACCTTTACAATACAATCAAAATGAACCCAACTCTTGATATTTGGCCAAGAACATTTATTTTTGCTGCAAAGGCTGCTGCAAGCTACCACAGAGCAAAGCTTATTATTAAATTAATCAATTCTGTAGCAGAAATTGTAAACAATGACCCTGTTATTGACGGGCGTTTAAAAGTTTTGTTCCTGCCTAACTATAGAGTTAGTATGGCAGAAGCTTTAATTCCGGCTTGTGATGTAAGTGAGCAAATTTCAACAGCAGGTAAAGAAGCCAGCGGAACCGGAAACATGAAATTTATGTTAAATGGTGCATTAACTATTGGAACACTTGATGGTGCAAATGTTGAAATGCTTGAAGAAGTTGGCAAGGACAATATTTTCATCTTTGGTATGACAGCAGAAGAAGTTCATTCGCTAACAACTTCCGGCAATTATGCTCCGTGGGATTTGTATAATATGGACTTTAATGTGCGTAATGTATTAACCACTTTAATAAATGGTACACTTGACCACAATCATGACCTTTTCCGTGAGCTTTATGATGCAATGCTTAATGGTTTTGGAGGTGCAAGACCTGATGAATATTACGTCCTTCAAGACTTTGCAGCATACAAAAAAGCACAAGCAGATGTTGATACAGCATACAAAAACCCGAGCCGTTGGGCAGAAATGGCAATCATGAACACTGCAAGTGCAGGCAAGTTTTCAAGTGACCGTACAATTCGCCAATATGCAGATGAAATTTGGCAGATGAAACCTGTGGTCATAAAATAAATTGTTTTAGTTTTAAAAGAGGTAAAAAGTAATGAGTAAAAAAAATCAATCAGCTCTAATTAATTTAATTGTAACATTTATAGTCCTTTTGGGCTTGGCTGCTTTAATCTGGTGGGTAATACTTCCAAGGATTAGAGAGCTAACTATTTTTCAACCATTTACAGGCAACCGTACAGTTGTTGACTTCCACACCCATTTTAATTTAGACCCAAATGTTCCGCAAATTGTTGTAAATAGTCAAAGGGCAAGAGATGCTTACCCTCCAATTGTTGAAAATAGAATGAGTGAACCTTTAATTTTTTTAAGAGCTGATTTCTTGCAAGAATTTGTTGACCCGTTTTTGTTTTACGATGAAGGAGCAAGAACATTTTTTGCATCGTCAAGGTATGAAATGCTTGAGTTTACTCCCAATGTTTCAAGATATACAATAAACGGTGAATCATTTGAGCTTACAACTCCAATAAGGCTTATTGATGGTATGATTTATGTACCTGCTGATTTGTTACACCAGTTGTATGAAATTACTATTGAGTACTTTGCAGATTATAATATGGTAGTAATCACCACCTATGATGAATCAGTAACTACAGCAACAGTTTCAGCAAACCGTTCAGAAATAAGGTATAACAACAATAGAAGCTCGCCTATAACAACTTTGCTTGCAAGATATGATACAGTGACGATTTTCCCTGAATATGGTGAAGTTGAAGGGTTTGTACGAGCTAGGTCAGAAAATGGGCTATTGGGCTATGTGCCGGTTAATGACTTGGAAAATATAACTGCATCTGTGCCAGTTTTAACCAGAACTCCTCTGCTTAACTCAGGTTTTATGCAAAATCTTGTTCAACACCCTCCAAACTGGCCATTAAACACCAGTGTTAACATGGTTTGGGATTTGATTTACACATATGATGCCAATACAGTAAACCGGATGCAAATTCCATTGCATGAAAGTTTAACAGTTGTTTCTCCAACCTGGTTTAGGATTAATAATGAAAGCACATTCTTTGACACAATTGTGAGTCGTGATTATGTAAACTGGGCGCATGAGCAAGGTGTACTCGTTTGGCCAATGGTTTTTGATGTAAACGAGCCGGTAAGTGAAGCATTTTTGATGGATAGAAATGCAAGGCAGCAAGGTGTTAATCAACTCTTATTTTATGTTGATACCTTTGGGCTTGATGGTATAAACATTGACTTTGAACATCTTCGTCCACATGTTGGACCATATAAAATCCAGTTTTTAAGGGAGCTTGCAATACCTTTAAGAGAACGGGGTGTTGTTTTATCTGCTGCTGTAAAAATCCCAATCCCGGCAACAATGTTTTATAGGCGGGATTTAATTGGTTTGACCGTTGATTTTGTGCAAGTTATGACCTATGACGAGCATTGGGCAACATCACCGGTGGCTGGACCAAATGCATCATTGCCATGGGTGCAAGGTGCAATAGACAACATGCTTCTTGAAGTTCCGGCTGAAAAACTTATTATGGGGCTGCCGTTGTACAATCGCAAATGGCGTATTGTACAAGCAGATGGCTCTGTTTCACAGCGTGCTGTAGGTATGCAGTTTGCAAGAAACTTTTTTGAAGAACGTGGAGTTGTTTGGGAGTGGGACCCGATAGTTGGTTCATACTTTGGATATACTGCAGAAATTGAAGATGGTGAATTTGTAGTTTATCAAGTCTGGCTTGAAGATGAGCGTTCTATAAGAACAAAAATGCAGATTTTTGAAACACATAATCTTGCAGGTGTTGCAGGTTGGAGTCGAGGGCTTGAAACAGCTGAAACTTGGGATGTAATTGCGCATTTTATGCGGTAAAAAATTTTGAGAAGGTGAACTCATGGTGATTATATTTAGCATTGCACTTGTTATTCTAGCTATTATCTTGTTTGTCGTCTTAGTCCAGTGGTCTAAAATGGCGAATGATATGAAAAGAGAAGCAAAATTTTTAGCAAATGCAGCTGAAGAAATAGCAAAAGGCAAATTAAACGTAAACTTACGCAAAAATAATGGCGGAGAGTTTGGTTTAATTGAAGATGCCTTGATTAAAATTGTTACTAGTAAAGAAAAACTGCGTATGGATATTGAAGGATTAAATAAGACCATAAAATCTCATGTATCAGATATCGCTGATGAATCCAAAATTAAAGAGGCTTTAAATACCGAAATTAACAAATTAAATAAAGATATTGAATCCATTAAAGAAGAAGCTTTTGCCGCACAAGCAGCATATGTAGCAGAAATTTCAAAGTTAAAGGAAGTAAAACCACCAGCAGCTAATAAAGAAACAGACCGATTTGAAAACATAAAAGCAGAGCTTCGTGAAGTTACTGATGCAATTGGCAGTTTTTCTGCACAAATCATGGACGATAACCGCAAAATTTTTGGTGATGTAAGCGAGCAGCAGCATATGGCTCAAAACTTAAATTTAACTCTTTCAGAAGTAAGCGGTCAAGCCGAGCAAACGGCAGAAGGTGCAGTTCGTGCATCAGGACTTGCAAAAGCTGCTGTTGAAAATGTTGGTGTTGGGCAAAAAGAAATGACTAACATGCTTGAAGCAATTGAAGGAATCCGTGATTCATCTGAAAATATTTCTCGTATTATTAAAGTCATTGACGACATTGCAATGCAAACAAACTTGTTGGCTTTAAATGCTGCTGTTGAAGCAGCACGAGCCGGGCAGCATGGCAGAGGCTTTATGGTTGTAGCCGAAGAAGTAAGAAGCCTCGCATCAAAAAGCAAACAAGCAGCAAACCAGACCACAGAACTTATTACTGTTTCCATGGAAAAAGTTACACAAGGGACTGAAACTGCACACAATACTGCAAATGCCCTTGAACGAGTTGTTGGAGATGTTCGTGAAATTAATCAAATTGTTGGAGAAATTGCAAATGTGGCAGGCGGACAGCATGATACAATTGCAAAAATATCAGATAGCACAAACAGGCTTGCAGATGTGTCTCGTGATACAGTAAACATAATTGAACATGCTTCTGTTTCTGCTGAGGAACTTGAAGTAAAAGCGAAAGAGCTAAGGCTTATTGTTACCGGAAAATCAACCGGTAGAAGCCCTACCCCAACAGTTTCCAAAGCACAACCAGTGACCAAGCCTGCAATAACAAATCCTCCTACGCCAATTGTACAAAAATCACCAGTGGCTGCAAAACCTGTTGAACAAAAAACAGTAGCACTAAAGTCAACGCCCCCGGTTTCAAAACCGGTAAATGTTGCAAAACCAGCTATGGCAAACCCGACTCCAAGACCACTACCAAAACCGTTGCCTAAGCCAATTGCGCTAAAACCAATGGAATCTAAAAAAAATATTGATAAACCTATACCAATAGATATTGATAGTGATAGTCCTAAATCTGTAAAAATTATTGCACCTTCCGGGGCGCATGAATATGACCGTAAAGATTTTGGTAAGTACTAAATAGTAAGGAGCACAGGGTTTTTCCCCTGTGCTCCTTATGAATTACCATCGTGTGATTATTATTTCCGATGCTATAAAATCATATTCTATTTTATATATAAACGTATCCAAGAGGTCGTTTATTAATATGTCATCTAGCGAACCTGGAGTAAATGTATGATTTGCGCCTTGACTTGCTGAAATTGTTATAATCGTAAGCTCTGTTACAATAAATGTAATCATGTTGTCCTTGTGATTTTCTGTAGGCAGTCTGTGTAATATTTCGCCTGTTATTTCATTACCGTTAATATCCATAACAATTACTGCTACATACTCCATTCCTTCAGGAATTTCACGCCCAATACTAAACTCATAGCTACTTATATAATTTACTGTAGAAGGCAAACGCATTGCAATTGATGGATGGTATAAAAATACAATTCCAATTAAAGCAAGAAATATATATATAAATGGTTCGTAGTAACCTTTCCAACCAATTTCCTTCATTCTCTTCCCCAATAACCTATAACAAGCAACAAAAATTCCATAGCCAATAACTGCACCTAATGTATTTGTTATTAAATCCCCGGTAGTTGAAAATCTAAACGTAAAAAGCTGCATTGTTTCAATTGTTAGTGAAAAAACAAAACCGGCAATTGCAACTTTTTTTAATGAACGAAACTCAGTCCAGATTAAAGGTAAAATAAAACCAAGTGGGATTGTCATTATAATATTCAAAAGCTCAGGCACAATGCTGCCGGAAACGGCAAAGGGGATAAGCCCAATTCGGTCAAGTCTTATAAGTGGAGTTCCAAGCCACCAAACAATACCCGTAAGACCGGTTATCCGAAATACATTTGATATATACAAAAGGAAAACAAATAAACCTATTATGTATTTAATAGATTTTGATTTTTCCCATGTTTTTTTGCCTGTTGCAAATTGTACAATAACCCATACTAAACATAAAATACTTGCACAAGCAAAAAGATATAAACTACGCCAAGAAACAATACTAAAAAATACAAAACGAAGATACTCAAACAATTTAACAAACCCTTTCTATGATTAACCAGTTCTACATGAACTAGTACAGTTATATCATAGATATTATGTACATGTCAATAGACAAATACTCATTTGATTAATGTTAAAAGGAGCTACTTTAATGGACTATAAAGAAATTATACAAATTGGTAATGATATTGTATTAAAAGATATTAAATATTTTAATTTAGAACAAACATTAGATAACGGGCAATCATTCCGCTGGGCAAAAACTGAAAATGAATCTTGTAATAGCTACAGCGGTATAGCCTTTGCAAGAAGACTTGAACTTAGCGTTTGTGGAGATGACCTTTATTTAAAGAACACAAGCCTGAAAGAGTTTGAAGAGCTTTGGAAAAACTATTTTGACCTTGGGCGAAATTATTCAAACATTCACAAGTGTTTTAGTGATGACCCAAAAAATGAAGAACTAATAAAAGCCCTGGCTTTTTCACCGGGGCTTAGAATGATGCGGCAAGATGTATGGGAAGTAACGGTTTCATTTATTTTAAGCCAAAACTGCAATATTCCCCGTATAAAAAAAATGATTAATATTTTATGCGAAAATTTTGGTGAAAGATTGTCATGCGGCGGATATTCATTTCCTTCTCCGCAAAAACTAGCGAGGCTATCAATAGAAGATTTGGCTGTAATCAAAAGCGGATACAGAGCAGCCTACATAATTGACGCTGCAAAACGTTTTTATGATGGAAGATTTGACCCAAATAAGTTGTCTTTGTTGTCATCAGATGAAATTTTTAAGGCTTTGCTTACAATCCACGGAGTTGGTCCAAAGGTTGCGGACTGTGTACTACTATTTGGTTTTGGTAGGGTAGAACGTTTTCCGCTTGATGTATGGATGAAAAAAGTAATGTCAAACGTCTACCCGGACGGTTTCCCCGAAAATTTAAAGGAATATAGTGGAATAGCCCAGCAATTTTTGTTTCACTATGCAAGAACAAATAATTTATATCAAGATTAATACGATTTAAACTCTTTTTAATTCTGCTACACACTCCACATGCGGAGTTTTTGGAAACATATCAACAGCAACAATTTTTTCAAGCTTATACCCTTGTTTTGTAAGCAAGTCGAGGTCACGTACAAGTGATTTTGGTTTGCAAGCTACATAAACAAGTTTTGGTGTGTTTAAAGCTATTATCTGCAAAAGTGCTTTTGGGTGAAGTCCGTCACGTGGTGGGTCAACAATAACTACCTCTGGCGGGCTTTTTATTTGTTTTAAAATGTCCATAACATTACCGGCATAAAATTCACAATTTGTTATTTTGTTTAACTTTGTATTGTCTTTTGCCGAAATTATCGCATCTTCCACGATTTCAATACCAATAACTTTTTCAAAAAGCGGTGAAACAATTTGTGATATAGTTCCCGTTCCACAGTATAAGTCATAAACAGTTTTTCCGTTTCCGGCATATGATTTAACTTTTTCATGTGCCAGGAAACTGCTTCGCATTTTCCTGCCGAAACCTTTGGTTTCGGTGTTCACGGCTGGTTGTGAAAAGTTTGCTTCGCAAACTTTTTTATACAAAACTTCTGCCCCTGCCGAGTTTGTTTGAAAAAATGCAAAGGCATGAACTTTAAAACGAAGTCCGCTGATTTCCTCAAAATAATGGTCACGACCCCACAAAAGCGAAACATTTTCGTTTTTTACAGCATCTGCAACACCATCATTTATACTTTGCAAAAATCCTACCAGTTTGCCGTCAAGATTAATACTATTTAATTTTTCAATTAGTGGTTTAAGCGGTGTGGACAGCGACGAGGTTGTTGAAAGGTTAAGTAAAATTTCTCCGGTAAACTCGCCACGACGAAGGACAAGATGCCTTAGTGAGCCGGTATGACGTTTGCGGTGGAAAAAAGCATCTCCACTTTCTCTAAAATATTCTAAAACAGTGTTTATTATTTTTTTAAAGTCATCACAAATAAGCACACAATTTAGCGGTGTTGCTACTTCGTAAAAACTCCGCTTTTTTCTCATGCCAAGAGCAAGAACCCCGTCTTTACCTTCATCACCAAATGAAAGCTCCATTTTATTGCGGTATTCATTTTGTTTTGGTGATGGGATTAAGTTTTTGTAAAAACCAGCGTACTCACCAAGGGTTTCCTTTAGTGCTGCTTCTTTTATTTTAAGTTCTTCTTCGTATGGTATATCTAAATAGGTGCAGCCACCGCACCTTCCAAAATGTTCACACATGTTTATTCCTCCTTTGATTTGGGTTTATTTTAACAGGGCAAAGGTAGAAAGAACAAGGATTTTGATAAATTATACGAAGAAAGTAATCTTGAAAACCGTTTGGGAGTAATCCTACAAGAGTTCGAATCTCTTACTCTCCGTATAGTATGCTGGTAAGGATTGGGTCTGCAAGATGACTTAATTCTTTTGTTTTTGATGTGATTTATGGATTAGTAAATTGTGGGGTGAATGTTCAATCTCTTTCAGTTAATTTCAACTAGATGCGATTAGATGTCGGATTTATGCCGTCACCACTGACGGCACGAGTTAAATTGATGGGTTTTGGGTATTGTTTTTGGGGTTGCTTGGTCGGCTGATATCGGTGATGATTTAGCTGTTACTTTTCACTTACCATTGTTTTCTACATACTTGGACATGAAGCGGATAATTTCATAGTAAGCGGTAATGTCCTTTATGTTTCACCTTGACATAAACGACATAAAATTATTGAGAGCGGTTGTGATTTCCCCTTCCTGTTCCTTGCTCACGCCATATATAAGGTAATCTGCTGAAACATCCAGAGCGGACAAGATATTCATAAAGGTGCGTAGACTTGGATTTCTTGCACCTCTTTCAATTTGAGCTATATAGTCTTGCTTTGTATGGGCTTTCCCCGCCAATACTTGCTGGGTAACTCCTTGTTTCTCTCTTTCAGTCTTTAGTCTTGCTCCAAAGTCCAAAAGCCATTGATTATCTTGGTTCATATAAGGTCTACCTCCAGAAAAGAGTGCAATATTAAATGTTTGCATATTGCTTTAAGGCATGTTGAGTGATACAATGGCATACGGGGTTATTATGTCCAAATCTAAGGGAATAAACCGTGTATTGCAATAAAATGGTATGATGCGATGCTTGAAAGTAGGGGGTCTGTATGATGTTATCTAGTGTAGAAAACCAAGAAAAACAAGATGCACTCTATGATGGAAGTTTTGATTTGACGAATAATGGAAATATGAAAGGTGTAAAAGCACTGTTAGCACTATTACATGGTAAAAGAGACAGTATAACAAAAATGTTTTATGAGCCCATTACGACAGGGATAGATGCTATATCTATGTTAAATACACAAATATGTGAGAAGCTTTCTAATAACCATGTTAGTGAAATATCAATTTCTGTAGATGTATCAGTAATCAAAGGGAAAACTATATCCTTGTCTAGTTGGGCAGATTTTGAGCAATATAGATGGGATATGGAATCAAACAAAATAAACAACATTTTAATCAAATGGGATTTCTTTATTTTCTTTCCGGGATACGGGAATCCCCAGCGACATACTATAAGCGTTAAGTTGTCAAATCAACCAAGCCCTATGGAGATACTTAACGCACTTTTATCAGACCTAAGTAACGATTTAAGTGATGATGCATACGATTTTGCATTAATTGTATGTCGAGTTGACTTTATTAATCATATTTTAGCTGACGAAATAACGAACATTGTTAAGGAGTGGTTAGATTTATGTGACAAATCTGATAGTAATAAAGGATTGTATAAGTTTCTCCGTAGATATTCGAATGTTATTGCGCGAATATTTGATTTTTCCATAATCAGTACAGTCGCCCTCTTGGGAATGGTCACTATTAGTTTATTTGGAAATCAAGGGGTATCATTTGACAGTAGTTATGTTCTCATTGTCACATTAAGCTTGGGATATATATTTGCAAAAGCAGGAAAATTCGCTGGAAATCGTATTAGTTCAGCTATTTCAAGTACAAGCCGTTATCATATGTTTAACATATCAAATGGAGATAAAAAAGAAGTTAAATATATCAATGAAAAGCGTACTAAAAAAGCCGCATGGTTTTGGTTTATCTTGAATGTAGTCATAAACATATTGCTTGCTGTAGTTTTATTCAAAATACAATAATTAGAGGCTGAATGAGTATGCTGTTGTTATGCACAATGAAATTTATGATACACTTTAAAAAACGTCATCATTGCTTTCCTCTCGACTATTGTGGTATCCTTTAGGTATGAGCAGATAAATTTCCATCTTGTTTGGATTGCTTTATCCGATGGCTTCTGACAATTTTCCACAGAGGTCAGTCGGCAGTTCGGCAGTGCGAGATTCCACAGACATACCACAACTCCTTGATTTCGCTCGACTCTCGAACACATATTCGGGTTCATTGAAAACTATTTGACGGCAACGTCGCAAGGGTTCGAATCCCTTATTCTCCGTCCTAGAAAGCCAGTAAACATCAGTGTTTGCTGGCTTTTGCCAATTATTAGGATAATAAATTATTTGGATATATTTCCTGTATTAGCCGTCCGCACTGAAAATATTTTGACTTTGGAGGATTTTTACATGATGAATGAGTGTTTTTCGGTTTGTTGCAGTTTCTTTCAGTATTTACGCTGCCTTTTCGGGCAGCTCTGGATTATATTGATGCGCTGGTCGGCACACGTCGGCTGTGGCGACGGAGGGGGATTTGAGGGTACAATTATTTTATAAGATATGGTACAATTTAGAGGTCAAGCGTTGTTGGATTATACGTGATGAGACTTTGTTAGGGGAGTTGCTTAATGAACACTGGGATATTAAAAGATACGTCTTTAATGGATAGTTATAGTACGGATATTGACAAACACAAAGAATTAACGTCATCACTGGCGTTCAATGTGCTAGAGGGTTTACGTTCAACAAATATATTTTCAGATACTTACATGAGAAATAATCTCATGGGGATTACTGTTGCGCTTTCTGAAATAACCAAAGGCATTTCAGTACCGCAAATGACTGGAGCAATGGAAGCATTACGTGTAATCAGTAAGGATGTAGGAGTTGATTATGTACGGAATTTTGCGCCAATGGCTGATGTTTTTAGGGGGATAACTCAAACGCCATTTATCGGTGTAATGGAATCTTTACGTGTTTCAAACAATGCTTTGCTTGGACGATTTACAGCAAATACTATAGAGAGTATTGCGCCAATTTTTGACACATATAAGAACATTGACTTTTCTCCAATGGTTAGTGCATTACAATCTGTACTTAAATCAAGCACAGTCTTAGATGATTTTAAGGGTTTTAGAAATTATGATTTTGCTAGTAAATTAAACAGATTGTCTGATGGTTATGAAGTTTTGGAGCAAAGTTTAGATGAAAATGTTAATGAAATTGATTGTACAGATGACTGCACATTTAAATTAACATCTGATGAAATGCTAGAAGCGGTAAGTGTGCTTGAAACTATGCTTTTACAACCCAAAGGTTGGCAGGATATTATTAAGGAAAAATATACAAGTTGGAAAGATAGCAACTTTATTATATACAATATCGTGAAATACATCTTTATCACAATAAATATGATTTTTATAGGCGTTGTAATTGCAGTATCAACACACTCGCTTATTGCAAGGCATGATACTTGTTTACACAATGAAGATTCTTCTAATGCTGAAATAGTAGCCACAATTC
>Ga0131853_10005744_pt1 | contig 22425 bp, 15 predicted proteins | sample TergutLab28metaG_FD_92764 | JGI IMG/M metagenome (GOLD analysis project Ga0131853, IMG submission 92764) | Labiotermes labralis P1 segment gut microbial communities from Petit-Saut dam, French Guiana - Lab288 P1 (version 2) (version 2) | ecosystem: Host-associated > Arthropoda: Insects >... | reverse complement strand
GTGTATTGGGCACACAATGTGTGTGAAGTGTATTGGACACACAATGTGTGTGAAGTGTATTGGACACACAATGTGTGTGAAGTGTATTGGGCACACAATGTGTGTGAAATGTATTGGGCACACAATGTGTGTGAAGTGTATTGGACACACAATGTGTGTGAAGTGTATTGGACACACAATGTGTGTGAAGTGTATTGGGCACACAATGTGTGTGAAGTGTATTGTTCAACCCCCAGCAGGAACAAAGGCTTCGGGCGCTTCGTGTGAGGAGATTATTAGCTTACGAGTTGCACATTTTTGGAACGAACTTTAGAAGTTACAAGAACGAACTTTGCCTTCCAACTACAGAACCCCAGCAAGTTTGCTCAGCGGTAGCGCTCTTGACCTTGCTGCTTTATATTTGTGACACTGACAAGGAAGGCGAAGTACTTCCGCGTGTAACACGCTATATGTTAAGTAAAAAAATTATGAAGCAATTCTTGAGTTCACGTGATTTAGTACTGAAAAATGAGCGATCGATTACAATTTAAAGTGACAGCGATTTCAGTCAAAGCTCCAGTGCGCGAATTACGTATAAAAATAAAGATAAAATTGTCTTTGTGCTTAATTTGGCATCTCAATATGGAAGTGTGTGGGGGGAGTGGAGTTGCTCCACGCATTCTTAACCTCTGACTTAGATAGAGGCGAGTGCTCAGCTTCACATTCTTGACTACTTCACCACCTGGCAAACGAACGGGTGCAGACTGAATAGGAGACTTGGTTGTTCCAGCCTGAACGCTTTACGGAAAAGAAAAATTGTCGTAACTTTTTCAGAAGCGGACACAACGCTGTCCGGCGTTGGCCTAGTCATTGTACGGACTTTACTTGCTCAGTAGCTGTTATTAGTGCAGTTCCGGCGAGTTTACACAGCGCAGCGTACTGGTGTTATATATGGGGCTATCAGAAATGAGATTATGGGATCGTAGCCTTATTTTCTTCTACCCGCCCACGTGACAAGGTGATTTATTGCCTTGAAAAAGACGTGCCTTTAGTAGATGACTAGGAATTACAGTCATTTTGACGGTAATAGTATAGTGACTTCATATTTACTCATTACGGGTGTCGAACTTGAAATATAGAGCATATTGAATCGTATATTTTAATATGTAGAGTAAATACACAGAAATGTCTGTGTCGTGGGGCAGGCCATGTTCCTTTTCTGCAACGATGTTAGTTCGACAGTTACCTCAAAATTAAAAAGTCGGAGAAAAACAAGAGGAGTTGCAGGATGTTCTGTAATATAGAGCTTTCTCAATGCGTCATTTAATATTAGTCCCTTGAAGTAACAGTGGTTACTGTACTTATAATCTGCTGCAACGTTAAAACGTACACCTCATTGTACCCTCACGGTGTATTGATGTGTTTCAGCGTACTCACACAGTAAAGAGTGACTATTCTCTGAACACTTGGTCTACGTTAAACGCAGTGTTTTTTTTCTGTGAGGGAGGAATTAATTTTTTAAGTTAAATGGTCGAACACAAACTTGTTTCACTTAATGTTCATATATTGTAGTCGAAATATATCGATACAGAGCTGCCCACACTGCGGATCCATTGGTACTGACCGATGCACCGAAAATGTTTTCTGTTTTTGTGTTATTTAAATGATAGACCAGAAGAATTACGAATTGACTCGATGTACCTTGAACATGTCCAGTCCTACAAATACCTGTGATCAGCTGTAAATAGTGATAACATAATGGAAAAAGAGATCCAATATAGAATAACACTTGGCAATAAAGCATATTATGCAAACCAATTTCTCTTTAAAAGTAGATTGGTCTCCAAGAAATCAAAATTGAAACTGTACTGGAGTGTTGTAAGACCAATAGTACCGTATGCCTGTGAAGTGTGGGTATTGAAAGGAACCGTAAAAAGCAAGTTAATGTATTTGAAAGGAAAGTGTTAAGAAAGATCTTTGGTACTACAAAAGAAAGAGATGGTACGTGGAGAATCAAAACAAACGATGAATTAGATGAATTAATAAGACATAAGAATATAATAAATCACATAAAAGCACAAAGATTAAGCTGGTGTGGCCATTTACATCGAATGCCGGAAGAGAGAATGGTAAAAAGAAAAGTGTATAAGTGGAAACCGATGTCAATAGGACCACAAGGTAGACCAGAGAACAGATGGGAAGATGACATAAGAAATGACATGAAGAAACTGAAAATAAAGAATTGGATTATCTGCATCTAGGATCGTAATAAGTGGAAACCTTATGTTGAGAGGGCCAAAACATTCAAAGATTGAAATTGTAGCGCCTAAAGAAGAAGAAGAAGAAGAAGGAGAAGAAGAAGAAGACGAAGAAGAAATGTAATTTAAATTTTAGTCACATGGAAATGTGTTCAGTATAACTAATGCATACTAAACAGGTTTTATATCATGTTTATGTTAATTTATGTGCATTGTATCGTTTTTGAGAAAAATTGATGAGGCTATTTTGAGATTTGTAGGAACTGGTTATTGTTTGGTAGTATAAATCGGGAGAGGGAAATAGGATAAGAAGCGGAGAAGGAGAGAATTTGAAATAGGAGAATAAGATGAAAGTGGAACGTTTGAAAAGTGAAAGAAGAAAGTATTCCACAGTTCTTAACAAGGAAATGAAGGAGAAACGAAGAATATGAAGACTGCAATTTCAATAGAAGCAGCGAGATAGAAAAAATGGCACCCACATCGAGGGAAGAGATCTTGAGGAAATAGAGTTTCACGGCAGATAAGTAGTTTTACCTGAAGATGTAGGCAGCAGTTTTCTCCGGAACGTCAGTGTCAATCATACCAGGGGGCCCCAATGTTCCAGCCAGGAACGTGAGAGTCTGAAACCTCAGTCTGCAGATACAGGTATATGACAGCAAATCGGCGTCGGTTCGCGGACCCATGTTTGAGAACTATTTGACTGCATGCACGAAAATGTCACCTGTTGCAGAGCCATCAGATAGTCATCTTCATGAACTCCTACCTTTTTATTTGTTGCCTACAGAGTTCCGAAGATATGCGACAGGATTAAAAGTAGAATTCCGTCAAACGTCTGAACTGAAGATGAAGAATATCCAGGGGCTATCTGCTGGATGAAGCATTGTGTGAGGGGAAGTTTAGAGACCTCTCTGGGGAGTCGTAAGTGGTCAGTGCCATTGAGGCTAAACGGTATCTCTAGGCGGAATCACGTTACACCCAGGGAACTTTCATCAGATATATGCAATCGGATACAGGGTTTTGTGTCCTGCCGTCGTAATCACCATTACGTTGCGAGCGTCGCATCATGATTTTTGAATTATGACCGTTCTAATTACTATTAGCGAGACACCAGTCATTATTAATGTCATCCATTATTATGCTATATTACTACTACTACTACTACTACTACTACTACTACTACTACTACTACCACCTCTTTCTGTATAGATATACTACTGTATAAATTATAGCATAAAACCCCTCTTGTTTCATGTGGATATATGTTCTGCATTTCCCATAAACTTTAGTTAGTATTCCATATATACTTCTCGGTTATTTTGATATATAGATTGCCATTAAATGCTGTAGTCCCTCGTCAATCGCGGATTTCAATTCCTTTCCAGTTTTTTTGTGAGATATTTGAGGTTTTTTTGACCAGGGTGCTAGGCGCCTATGTGAAGAATTGCGAAAAATGTCTTTTGGGTTCGTTGTATGTAGCTGTTTGTCTGCCCGTCCGTCCTCATGGGGCAACAGGGCTTCCACGGGATGGGGTGTCGTGAAGATTTTACTCAAATTTGATGTTTGTATGACCGTGCATCATTGATACAATAATATAAACAGCCAAATAGATGCAACAGTAATAATTTTATTAATAATTTAAATCAGCTCAACATGTTTCGGGCGATAATTTCGCCCATCCTCAGTAGCGCTAGACTGTGTTTACAGCTTGTGGTATAAAGCACCGGCGATGCCTCGTGCTGGCAGCATCGTCGGTGCTTTATACCACAAGCTGTAAACACAGTCTAGTGCTCCTGAGGATGGGCGAAATTATCGCCCGAAACATGTTGAGCTGATTTAAATTATTAATAAAATTATTATTTTTGCGTCTATTTGCCTGTTTATATTATTTTTACTAAAATTTTTCAATCAAATTCAATTTTCTATAAAGTCGGACGACAAAAATAGCAACACTACATGAAGACCTGCCCATGTTTTGATGTTTGGCCGGTATTGGAGTTCATAACTGAGACAGTGTTCTGTGTGCATTACGAATTGAGGCTGAAGAAGTAGTTGAGCATCGACATGACGAATTGTAAATCTTGAGTTATCGATGTTTAAGAACTATATTTGTAAATCTCCCGGATTACGATATTTCTACAATGGTCTATTATAAATCTGTTGTAAGACAGGCACATATGTTACAGCGTGTTTTACAGGAGGTTTAGTTATTTGTCGTTCTGGAAAGTGTTCACGAATTTGTCATCTAGATACAATTACAAACGCCATTAGTTTTACGCCTGCGGGTATTACCTAACTTTTAATTGATGGAAACATTAGATAGTCGGCTCTCCGACCCTGTCATATGTCACAGCTGTGATGCTATCCGAACTACCGTTACCCGCGAAAGAATAAAAAGTATAGTAAAAGGTAAAGGTAAAGGTAAAGTGATCCCGTCACAGGCCCGGTGTGGCCCAGAGGGTGGGCAGAGGTATAGCTCTACTCTTCCATGACCGCAGCACTAGAAGGGGGTGAGTGGTCAGCAGCACGCCTCGGTTGCACTTTACCCCCGGGAAAGACCCGGTACCCATTGTACAGGAGGCTGGCTGGGCCCCAGGGCCGGTCTGGACGTGCGGAAAATCTCGTCCCCACCGGGATTCGATGCCGGACCGTCCAGCCCGTAGTCAGTCGAAATACCGACTGAGCTACCCGGCTCACAAAAAAGTATAGTACTGGTCAGAAGTTGTTCCCCTAACACCTACTTTGCTGCATCAAGATGTGTCCTGATAAAGACACCGGAATGTTTAATGCCAATTGTTTTTGGCCCCATGTACCACCACCGTTCTTTTCAAGGATACATGACTTGCTGCATCGCTCCGAGAATGAGACGCAAGGAAAGAAATTGGAAGAAACGAAATAGCCCTTGAAGTTCACTGCTGTACTGTCACGTTGCTAATAAAGAAAACAATTTAAATTCTTAAATACTTGTATGTCTACCGCTTAACAAACATTATAGTTCGTCATTTTATCGTGTTGAACTATTGTATTCTTTTGAATTATAACACGTATTCGTTCATTCTCTGGTGACTTAAATTGAACTTGGCTTTGCGAAAAACGTATCCCCAATTCTTGTGCTTTCTGAGACGGTAAAAAAGAAATGACGAGAAATGAAAATGTGCGTGTGTGTGGGGAAGAGAAGTATACTCGTACACTGTGGAACCAGAAGTTTGGTGGCGCCAACATAAAACTATCACCAGGGTGGGAAGAAAGAGGAAGGGGGTTCTAAGAAAGATGGCGTTATATTTCATCAAGTCTGACATAGTCTCTGGTTCTCCATCACGTCTCTGCTTGTCTGTATACACATCATCTTGCTATGGGCTCACCCTCTTTCTTACTGTAATATGAAGTGCTATTATAGATGAATGCAAGTCTTTTGCGAACATAAAGTCAGTTGTGACTGCTCATACCCACACTGCCTAAGGCTATGGTTTACTGGATTCACACTGTACCTGTATTCATTAAGCACCACACCACAGCGATACACGGAAATTGCAGCTGCGGCTGTGCGTAGTCTTACTGTCGGCACTGGAGGGAGGTAGCCTCGGTTTCTTCTTTCTTAAGGCTGAGAGCCAGTGGTACCGATTAGACAGGAGGTTGGTTGGATGCCAGGTATTATCTTGAGGTTGTACAGAAGAAGAAACTCTCTTGTCCCTGTTGGAAATCTGACCCAAGTTATTTGCTTGTCTAGCGTGTGGTCTAGTCGTTACTCCGCCTGCAGTTTTGTTATTCCTGTTTCTGCCCGGTGACGCCCGTCATCGTTACATAGTCCGTCTCACGACAGGTCCATAGCCACTTCCAAAACGAGTTCTCCTCAGAGTGCGATCTAATGCTTCATTTTTAAATTTCCAGTATCCTCTCGATTCCAATAGCTGCGTACCTATTTATCCTCGTCTTCCCGTCACTACTATTTTTCTTTCTATCTTTCCTTCAATAACGTGTTTTAGAAGGCAGTTACTGCGCAGGTTGTGACCAATCTAGTTAACGCTTCTTCTTCTTCTTCTTCTTCTTTGCATGTAGGATATTCAACGCCTCTTTGACTACGTAACATTTCTTCGTTTCTCACATGAACGGTCCAGCTGATCTTCTCCATTCTTGTCCAGCAACAGATTTCATAACTTTCCACATATTTCTGATCTGTGTTTACTCTAGGATAATAAAATCAGTATTATTAACGTGGTCAAGACCTGCAGCTGTACAAGTACTCAATCAAGAAATTCAGGCAAATTTGTGATGAGAAAATCCGTTTGAGTGCCCCGTTTGTCTACCTTAGTCAGGCTGATGTTATAAGCAAAAGAGGCGGTTCAGAGGTAACACATTACGCGAAGCGGAGGTACAGAGTGTCTTGTGGTGGCATTAATAGCTCCCCTACAAACTTGTTAGTTTAGTCCTTAGGGTTGTCTTGACCGCTTTGCGTGACGGTTGACCACATTCCACCCGTGCCGTTTGACTTCCTGATATAAAGTCGGCGTTAGATGGGTAAGAAGACCTTCGCAGCATGCCCTCAGCTTTGCGTCGCTTTTTTTCGCTGAAGAGAGTTGAGGAATTGTTCATAATTATATAGGATTGCTGCCTTGTTTGTTTAAATTTCTTTGGTTTTTGGTTTATTTAACGCCGTTGTTAATAATACTCTTTGTATATGCGGTGTAACTCGGTTATAACTTCGTGAAAGAGACTGAGTACTGTGGAGTTATGAATGAATGTCCTTGTAATCGAGAACTATAATATTATGGTTAACAGTGAGGGATTAATTGGTACAACAGAAAACCTGACATTATAGAGGAGGTGTCGCATAAACCGATGTCGTTATAACCGGGTCCGACTATATATATATATATACATACATACATTTACACACATACATATATATACATGTATATATATATATAAAACCGAGAAGAATGAGATGGGCTGGGCATGTGGCGCGTATGGGTGAGGAGAGGGGGTTGTATAGGGCCTTGGTGGGGAAACCGGAGGGAAAGAGCCCACTGGGGAGACCTAGGCGTAGATGGGTGGATTATATTAAGATTAATCTCCTGGAGGTGGGATGTGGGTATATGAACTGGATTGGGCTGGCCCAGGATATAGACAGGTGGCGGACGCTTGTGAGTGCGGTAATGAACCTTCGGGTTTACTAGCTGCAAACCAGTTAGCTGCTCAAGAAGGACTCTGCACCATGGAGTAAGTAAGTAAGTAAGTATATATATATATATATATATATATATATATATGTGTGTGTGTGTGTGTGTGTGTTTGTGTGTGTAACAGGTTGAGAGTGAGTAATTAAGTGGAAAAAATCTAAACGAAAGCAGTCGTACGCTTATTTAAGTTAATGCTCTGACATTTAGTTGGAGGTACTCAGGAACATTATGAAAAACCCCAGGATATTCGGTGTCGTATGTGAGATTCGAAGCGCGCACCACCATATACAAGTTACAGACTATGCCGCTTGTTTCGCGTTGTTGGTGCATCTGTATAAAACCGTGTATGAAAGGAGTTCCGAGAACGGATTAGAAAGCAAACTACCATTAAATTCTTTAACTTAGAAGGAATTATAATTTGTAAATCTTGCGATGTGCAGTCGATCCGTTTCTCTTTAAATATTTACAGATTCCTGTTAGGCCAGAGAGGGGAATGGGAGCCACCAGGTGATGGGAACCAGTGCAATGGAGAAGTTTCTTGGTGCCCGGAGCGGGAATCCACAATGGGCGCCCATTATAGAAATCGTGACATTTAAAGATATCACATTTATGATTTTCCCTTTATTCGGCTCGATAATTTGAAATTTGTTGAGCGCGGAAAATCAGTTTTTTATTTAAAATATTCCTGTTATGTGTTTTTAACTATACACGACCTTTGCGTCTTAGTCGAAACATGTTGCACTAACTTGTGTTTGGTGTAAATTGTGCAGTAAAGTGGAATAAGTTTCATCTGTGTAAATCTTCCGTGTTTCGTTATTATTCTATTCTTCATAAGTGTCATAATGTACGGTTTTGATTTACAAAATCTCCGTGTTTGCCTGTAATGGAATTGCTGAACTATTAAGCGTTAAGTCTGTTACTTAAATACGACTTGTAATTGCTTAAACTCTTCCGTTTCCACAATCGAAGTTATCACATGTCATTAAGTTTTTACTTACTTGATGCACAGAGCAGAGTCCTTCCTTAGAAGCTAACCGGTTCTCAGCTAGTCAAGAAATGCCCCGAATTTTATGGAACCCGAATGTTCATTACCGCATTCACAAGTGCTTGCCACCTGTCCCTATCGTGAGACAGATCAATCCAGTGCATGCCCCCATCCCACTTCCTGAAGATCCATCTTAATATTATCCTCCCATCTACACCTGGGTCTTCCAAATGGTCTCTTTCCCCACCAAGACTCTGTATACTCCTCTACTGCCCCCATTCGTGCTACGTGTAATGTAATAGAGGAAGTAATACAATTAAGCAGCGTGGACGAATGTTGCTGTTGTGGTGACAGTACGAAGAACGATTAAAGGGACAGTGCATGTAGCACGCATTAGAGATGAGAAATTAGCAGAGAATTGTAGTCGGAAAACGTGAAGGGAAGAGATCACTAGGTAGACATTCATTGATGAAAGGATAATATTAAAATTGTTGTGAAGAACCGCGGTGTGAGGATGTTGACCGTAATCAAGGGGTTCGTTGGTGAAATTGATCTTAGTAAGCCGTCGGGTTTCATACGAGGCCATGAATTGCTTGATTGCCAGAAGGTTAGGCAAGCTCATTAGTTGATCCATCTCGTGACGCAGTTTAAATACGTAATTGTGTTTAGTGCTTGTATAATTAACAAGCCGAGGTAACCTTAAGGAACTTTGTTGTTCAGAAGTAGGAGCTAACTGTGATACACAAACTTGTGAGGGACCGTTGGAAGACTATGAGTAAAATGGGAGTCCAAAGGACTTTACAGAGAGTGGCCCAAAGCTGTCTACATACCAGTTTTGTTACTGTGCAGACGGTGATTTGTTTTAATTTTTATTTCGACCAACAATGCGCAATATATATATATATATATATGTATATATGTAGAGTATTTAACAATATTTATATTACAATCGCTCCTACGTGTATTGAAACATTTCTTTCATTCTCTGGGAGTTCCAAAGTTGTTGGTTGATTAAAAAAATCTATATAGAAGATGCATGGTACATACACAAAAATAGTGATCTGATTTTTTCGAAGGTCCAGACTAGTGATATTTTCTTTTAAACTCTTTTTCGCATTGTGTTTGTCATTTTACAATTATAGTTATTTTTACAGCATCGTTAAATAATGTAGAAAGAATAGAATGATATTTATGCCCGGGATTTATTATCTGGACTCTGATGGAAAAGAATCAAGTGATACTATAATTTGTCAACATTGAATCATTTATCATTGACTCTAAGTGTTGCTACTTATTGTAAGCAATCAGATTGCTATTAGTGGTGAGTACATTTTCGTCCTGCTTCATCAGATTTATGAAATAGTTCGTACAAAGTGGACATCTGATTGCCCCTCAAGAAGACGTAATGCAGAATTAGAGGCTGTTAATTGAAGGAAAGTAGAAAGTTGAATGTAACTGAATAAGGAAATTCTCCGTGTAATACATAACCAAACGCAGGTAGTTTCCCCACGCAATTATTAGACGCCGTTAAAAAACTAACAAGAATTAATGAGTAACGAAAACATTTTTTTCTTTTGGCGCCACAGCCCCCCAGTAGACCAAGGCCTCCTCATTCATAAGGTTTCTAGATCACACACAAAACGACGCACCACACTCGGTAGGACTCCTCTGGAAGAGTGATTAGCTCGTCGCAGAGACCTTTTCCTGACAACACACAACACTCACAAGAGACAAACATCCATGCCGCCGGTGGGATTCGAACCCACAGTCTCAGCAGGCGAGCGGCCGCAGACCTACGCCTTAGACCGCGCGGCCACTGGGACCGGCAAAACATGTGTTACGGATTTCAAATAAATAGAAGCGAATCTTGTAAGATGAACATAAACTTTTCTCCGCTTTGATCACAGATTGTTTCCGACTCTCGTGCGTGAATTATGGTGACTGGTATAGTATGAGGTCGAATCGGAGGCTATTGGTGCAAGGGAAGTAGGAATGAAAAGGCAACTGAGAAAGGAAATGCGTTAAACAAGATATAATCAATTATAAGGATTTTTTGTGTCTATTTCGTTTCTCGGTCCTGTTAGAAAACTGTAATGGACGTTCGGTAATATTAGGCATCGATGCTCTTACTTGATAATGAAAACATGTGTTACAGACTCGAATAAACGGAAGGCAATGCTGTTAGAAATGTCGGAATTTTCTTCTGTTTGATCAGAGTTACAAGGCCCTCAGTGTTCAACGATTGCTTATCGACCAATTGTAATGAAGCATCGGAGGCTATTGATGCAACGAAAGTAGGAAAGAAGAAGTAGCTGAAGAAAGTGGGGGTAATGATGGGTGCTGAGTGCTGTTTCCTGCCCATTAACAACTTTCAAGAAGTACATGTATTTCCCACTCTTCTGCTTCTACTTTTTGTGACAGAGGGAAGGGACGAATGTGTCCGAAGACAGCGTGGGACATAAGCAGGTGAGTGGTGGCCTGAGGTCACCCGGGAAAAGAGAAAAAGGATTTTCTGAATCGGAGTTCTGTGTCTTATCAACCTGTGATAAGAGTTCCTGGGGTTTTATTAGACGGAAACCCCTGAAGCAAAGCGAAATATGACACTTTATATTCTCAGTGACATATCGACACTGGAAGTGTAAATTTCCTTAATGGTGATAAAATGCCATAAAATCGAATGATGAAGTGGAGATAAACTCGACTTATTGTTGACGTATGCAGTAGATGGATTATAATGGTCAGTGTTATGGTGCAGACACTGTGCCACTGTAGCATTCCTGAAGCAAATTGGATCAGATACTGAATGCGATCGCGCGTCGGTTTGCACTGGCGTTGGGAAGAAAAATGTTTTCATATAAATACACGTTTCGGGACGTGATGAATCACCGTGCTGTCACGGGTTGCGGCTACATTCATCTAGTACCAGCGACCCTATGTTCACATCCTATAGGGATACACAATGCCACGTTGTAATGTGTTATCATAGATTATAAGCAGGGCTGCAAATGTTTCATGATAACATTTTTAGGCGCTTTCGCGAAATTGCGAAGAGCGACTATTAGCTTCCTCATGTCTGTCTCTCTGTCCGCTCGCCCGCCCGCGTGCAAAAACTCGGTAGCCCTGGACGGATTTTCATGAAATCTGAAATTTGAATGATTTTTCAAGAATATGTCGAGAACATGTATGTTTGATTAAAATTCGACAAGGAGTAACGGGTACTTTACATGAAGACCCATGTACATTTATGATAATATGTCGCTGAATTCTTAACAGAAGGAGAAATGTTTGAGACAAAAAGTTTAGAGGTAATCAAAACACGTATTCAGTGTCCTCCATAACGTCTTTTCGAAAATCATGCCTTTTTCGGTAGTGTGGAAAAATATGTTACAGCCACGCAGGTTACAGATGACAATATAATGAGGCGCATGAGTTTTGCATGCTGGATGAATAATGCTAGAGACACACACTCAGAATACGTAATACGTCTTGTTTTTCCAGTGCAACAATGGTTGCACGAACGCGCCTCGGTGTTACGTTTACAGTACGTATATTGTCTGTCGTGTAAATAAGTTGAAATTAACAAAACCATTAGTAGAAAGTTTTGAGGCCTTATGAAATGGGTAATTATGATAAATGAAAATTTGTCATTGTAACTGATCAATTCATGCCTTACGATTTCTTGTGTTTATTTCTGTGAAATGGAAAGAATTTAACGATGGGTGCATGACCAGTTATTGACAGAGTGTACGTGTTGTTACTAAGGTTCACCGTGCAGCAGACTGTGGTAGGAACAAGTACTAGTTAGCATCAGCTTCTGAATTAGCTTTACATTTCAATATTCGATTTTCGATTCGATGAAAGAAGAAAGACTTTACCCCCACTACATAAAAAGAACGAACCTGATAGTAGAAATGGTACTACTTATAGACGATTTACGTCTTCTATTTTAAGAGCTCTTTTCTGTAAAACTTTTCTCTTCTTTTATAACAATAGAAAGTTTTCGCCCCTTCAATTGAAGTGTCACAGCAACGACCTGGAAGATGCACTCACCCTTGAAGGGTTGCGGGAGAGAAGGGGAGGTTTCTCCGAATGAGCCAAATGCTTGCCAGTGCCACTGTTGGGCCAGCTAACCGGAAAGATGCAGTCTTGCATTTACTTAACAAGCGCAGATAGATCCTTCGGGTAAAAGAAGGGATATGTGCCGTCGTATAGTGAATGGCGTAGAATGGGAAATCGACGCTGACTTTTTGCTGTACTGGGTAAGGCATTATTTCTCAACCGGAGTAGTGCGGATTCCTGGCGATTTGCTAATCTTAGATAGTGCTGTATCCCTTTATGATGTACAGATCTTTTACAACAAAACTGTAGGCTGTTAACATGTCGCTTCCTCTATGTCCAAACGTTTATTAAGCGTGTTCACAATTTGCGAAAAGCAACTATTAGCTTGGTCATGTCTGTCCGTCCGCCCGCATGGTACAACTCGGCTTCCACTGGACGGATTTTCATGAAATTTGAGAGTTGTGTATTGTTAGAGAATCTGTGGAAAAAAAAAAATCCAGTTTAATTAAAATCTGACAAGAATAACGGATACTTTACACGAAGACCTGTGAACGTTTGTGATAACATCTCATTGAATTCTTCGTAGAATGAGAAATATTTTATAACAAATTTGTAGAAAATATTAAAACACACATTTTATGTTCCATAGCTTTTTCCCCAAAATTGTGCCTTTTATGAGATAATGTAGAAAAACACGGTAGAACCAGACAGTCCACAGATGAAAATATATGCGAAGCATGGGCTTTTTATGCTGGATACCTACGGCTACAGACACACACTCAGAATATGTATAACGTCTTGCTTTTACTCGAAATCAGTGGTTACGGCAACGCGTCTTAATGTTACGTTTTATACGTACGTGGCGCGTCTTGCACATCTATGTATGTAGTACAGAAGGTGCATTAAAACAAACGTGCATAAATTATTTTATGTACTTTATACCATTAAATTTTTTATTCCGTTGTGAAGTAAAATTAATGTAACGATTGTTGCTTTATTATGTCACTTTACGATATCACATTACTACATAGTCGACGTTTTTAGGCGTCACAGAACTTTGCGAAATGCGGCTGTTAGCTGTGTCGCGTCTGTCGGTTCCTGTGTCTGTTGCCGCAGTGCAAACCGTGGCCCCTTTTGTATGAATTTTCGTTAAATCTTATAATGGAGATTTTTACTACAACCGTCGCTTGAATTCAAGATTTTTTTTTTTAATCGAACAAAGACTGCAGGTACCTTACGCGAAGACTTACATGCGTATTTGTTGGTATCTCGTAGTTCACGAAGGAAGTACAAAATATACTGCACAGCCAGAGAGGCCGAAGAAACAATAGATCTAAACACGCTGTAGCGCACACGTAAGTGCGGTTTGATGTGGTGGAAAATCAGGCACCAAGACGAAGGCATCGCAGCCTGGCATATGTGTTTCCTGCCCTGTTGGTATTTACTTGTGTATAAGCGGCCAAACAGGTTGTGTTGAATGCTGATGTGTTTACTGTACACAAAATAATGTGGTAATCGCAGTTATGTTTGTTTCTCACATCTGCTACAGCAAACGTATGACAGTATAATGATAGAATTTTTTTTACCAACTAGATGCACAGATTCTTTATTTTAATATATTTGTTACATTCCTCTACATGTTTCGAGCACTATTATGCTCATCTTCAGGAGGACAGTTGTACTAGTACAGCATCTGGTATCGTCCTCTCGTAACCTGTGTACTAAACAGTCCCCTAAAGAGAGTGAAGATACCAGATGCTGTACTAATACAATTGTCCTCCTGAAGATGAGCACAATAATGCTCGAAACATGTATAGGAAAGTAATAAGTGTATTAAAACAAAGAATTTGCGCATCAAGTTGGTAAAAAAAGACTATCATTATATTAGGATGCACGGCCAACAAAACATAAAGTGTGGCAGTATTTTTTTTTACGTTTTGCTGACCGTGCATTTAAGTATATTTATCTCAGTATTTAACCAACTTGATGCACAAAATTTGTTTCACAATAAGTTTTATTTCGTGCCTCTACTTGTTTGGAGCACATGTGCTCGAAACGTGTAGAGGCATGAAATAAAACTTATTGTGAAACAAATTTTGTGCATCAAGTTGGTTAAATACTGAGATAAATATGACAGTATGTTTATATTCATTAATATTTACTCGCGATTAACCAGCCTTTTCTATTAACAACCATACCGCTACGGCCCTCTTATTCCATTTCACTCTAGGTTGTTTACTCTGACGTGAAGAGAGGATGGCCATATCGAAACACAAACCCGTGCATTAACTTTATTGACCAGAGGCGCTAGCGACATGACTGTGACCAAGGGCGTGGTACCTGGCGGCTAATCAACCGATCCACACTGCTGTCTCGGGTCATGGGATCTCTGTCTATGGAAGGTCATGTTTCAGACGGTGCCATAGACATTCGTGCAGTGTACCTTCCCACATGTAATAAGAACCAACAAAATGCACACATTTACATTAATGTTTTAATTTTAGTGTCTTCAATACGTTTCGACCATCCAAGTGTTCATCCTCAGGAAGAATTGTACATGCAGTTTTTTTATATTTCTTTCATGCTGTAATCATAATACAGGCTATATGAACTAAGAAAAAAGTATTAAGTTCATAGAGTATCCATAAACGTATAAAAACGGAGTGATTGCGTAAGTAGTAATTAAGTCAGTCATTATATTCTTCATTTGCTCTCGACAAAACGTCGCCATCGACAGCTTAACATTCCTGCTTTGTCTAATGAAGGTTTCTTTTTCAAACCTTGTCACAGATATCGTCTCTAATGATTGAGGTCCCTTATGATCTCAGTTTTTCCAGGTTAATTGTGTGATAATACCCTAAGTTGCAATACAACGGCGTCCTTGAACTTCATTTTAACTCATTATACATTTTTCTTATCATTCGATGCTATATAATTTGAGATTCAACAATCGATGCGTAATAAATTCTTCTCGTCTTTGTTGGGTGCATTTCCTTACACCCCTATCAGATCCCACTTTCCTTTTCTGTCTTCTTTCTATGTATGTATGTATGTATGTATGTATGTATGTATGTATGTGTGTGTGTAAGTATGTAGGTATGTATGTATGTGTGTATGTATGTATGTATGTGTGTGTATGTATGTATGTTTGTGTATGTACGTATGTGTGTGTATGTATGTGTGTGTGTATGTATGTAGGTATGTATGTATGTATGTGTGTGTGTATGTATGTGTGTATGTGTGCATGTACGTATGTGTATGTATGTATGTACGTATGTATTTTTTAAATAAACATTTATTAGCCTGCATGCTCCATTACTATGGAGTGATAATACATGCATTGATGGTAATTTTACATATTATTTTCTATCTGTTTTGTGTAAAGTTTAGGACCGTAACTGTCTATTGGTACTCTATTCTTTGTTCCATATTATTTTGTCTATGTATTCTTTGAAGTTTTTGTAGTATTTTATACTTAGTTTGTTATAACTCACTAGCCAGTTTTCTGTCCTTGTCACCACTGCTTTTAGTTTATCCCTTTCTTGCTCTAGGAGTGCAATCGAGTAGGATGTGGTCTACTGTTTGATCACCTTTTTTACGAGGGCACATTGGATTATCTGTTATTTTGTACTTGTATAGATAAGATTTGATGTTGCCATGACCAGTTACTGTAGCAGTAAATTTAGGGGTTGCGTTTAATCTCAATTTCGGCCTATCCTCTATTTTGAGAAAGAAAGATGTTGTTATTGCTCCTTTTGAGGATCTTTCCCATTCATTTTGCCACTGCTGAACACTTTGTTCTTTTAATTCACACAACACTGCACTCTGGTATTTTAGTATAGCGCTCCTCGATGTTCTTGTTATTTGCTGCTTCTTTCGCAAGTTGCTCTGCCATTTCATTTCCTCGGTGTCCCGCATGTGCCTTTATTCAACTGAATTCCACCCTCCATTCGTGCTGTTCCATTCTGTGACTTTAGTTCTGATTTGTCCTATGAGGCGTGTATGTGTCTTCTGGTTTTGTAGCAATTGAAATGTTATCCGGCTGTCTGTGTGTACTAGTACTGAAGTACTGATTTTTCCCCCGATTCCATATATAATATATATTATAATGTTTTTAGGATAGTCATTTGTTCCGCTTGATTGTTGGTGCATCGTCCATTTAGCCTGTGTTTCAATGTTGCTGTTAGATTATTGTCTAAGAAAATTCCTAATTCGGCTCCTACTCCGAGGTCATTCTTGCTGCCGTCTATGTGTTCTTGTATAGGTTGTGAGCTGTCTTCACATCCTTCAATTATTTTGACGTTTGTCGTCGAATGGTTCCAGTTTTCCATTTCTATTTCCCTTTCATACTGGGTTCCTATACCTTTTGTAATTTCATAGAATTCCCCTGTTTCTACTATTTTTATGTTGATTGGTATTATGCCATTGATTACACACAATACCTTATTCTAAGCCTTGCGGTAGGCTTTCGCTATGCTAAGGTTTATGAGTGTTTGTATTCTAATTAGTTTCGCTTTGTAGCAAATCCTGTTCAACACGCTTTTCCAGACTGGGGCTCCGTATAGCAGCAGGGGCAAGATTCCTCCTCTATATATGGTTTTCAACGCCTCATGTTTCAATCCCGAAGTTATCTTAGCCAATCTGGAGAGTGAAAATATTAATTATGAGCACGTTCCTTCTGTGTAGTTAATATGGTCTCTAAATTTCAATTTGCTATCAAAAATAATACCAAGATATTTTGAACTGTTGACCTGATTTAGTGTTTTAGTGTTTACATAAATTTCTGTCTCATTCTTTTCCCTTCTCCTGCAAGACATAAGCATAACTTTTGATTTGGTTTCATTGTATGTATGTGTGTGTGTATGTATGTATGTGTGTGTGTATGTGTATGTATGTGTTTATGTATGTATATATGTATGTATGTATGTTTGAATATATGTATGTATGTAATATGTATGTGTGTATATATGTATGTATGTATATATATGTATGTATGTATGTATGCATGCATGCATGCATTTATGTAGGTAAGTATGCATGTATTATGTATGTATGTGTGTATGTATGTATGTATTCCTCTTTTCCTTGACCGCTATCGATTTTCTATGCTTCATTTTTTTCTTATTTTTGTGCCTGAATTTTCTTACACTTTCCCCCGAAAAGCTTACTTTCCTTCCCTTTCTTCAGATTTTCTTCTTCTATTCTTTCGTAACTCGTCTGCCTGACCCCTCAGTTGTATGCCGCCATGTGCGTTCTTCTTTATTTCTATGGCAGGTGTATAGAAGCATTAACAATTAGACTTTGTGACGCCCTTTTACACATATAAAATGGGTGCGGCGTATAAAGAGTCAGTTTTGCTACAAATTAATTATATTTCGAGGGAGTTTGAACCCAGTTGTACGTAGCAACAAGATGTGAACAAATTAGTTGTAACTGGAAGGGGGGTGGGGTGGGGGGAGTGTAGAGTGGTTGCTAGCAATGAGTTATGCAACCGTATCCGACAACGCAAGTTTCTCAAGAGATTCCTCAAGCTGGCAATCAAACTCTCCAACTTTCTCAACCACCTACGTTCGCCGTAATCGAATTAATGTGGCTACGCCTGCAGCCGTGGCCATGTCTTCTCTGCCGCTTAGACGGTCGGGCAACCAAAATGACTCGTATTGTCGCAGCCATGCGATATATGTGAGAGAACACGAAATACAGTATTTTGATAGAGGAAGGTACAAATGAAATGCCCGTGTGAATAATTCATCGTCATTGTATAAATACATTCAGTTGAGCGGGTGCATAGCTCCCACACTTTCTTATTTTTGGCACCAGATAGAGGTGAGTGGTCAGATCAAGACTCCGGCTGCTCTGCCTGCAAGGAAAACGCACCGGTATCCGGCATATATGTGACTCTCAAGCGCCGGTCTGGCGGAGGACATTTTTCCAACTGGATTTCTTACCCCGTTTCCCCGATCGTCCAACCTTTAGCTTAGTCAGTGCACCAGCTGGGTTAGTCCAGTTCCTTTGGTGGGGGAATCTTCTTCTAAAATTGCCACTTTGAAGATCGGAATGCATATAGAACGATGCCAAAATAGGTTTTGTGGACGAGGCTTGGGCAGAGCTGGCTGAGGATCGGTAAGTGACAGGTTGGATGTGAAGACGTTCTAGTGAAAGCGAGAGCCAAGCGGTGTGCCGTTGTGACCAATTAGCGTGTTTCCTGTGGGTGTGTAACGGTAGTTAGAAACCTTACGACCAATTACTCGTGTCTGAACAAGTTTAACAGATAATTAGTTACACCGTTAATGAACTAGTCAGCTCCAAGTAAAGTTGACACGATCCCAAAGCGGAACATGCAGTCACTGGTGACATATATGTCGTACGGCACACTTCCTTCCTTCTGAACCTTCACCATCACACGTCAGTTTGTAAATTATGAGAAAAACTGCTTACAGAAAGGGCGAGCAAGGAGTAAATAAGAACGGAGAAAGAAAGAAAGAAAGAAAGAAAGAGGATAAATTGCACAAAGCAAAAACTAACTTCGAATGGAAGGAGGGAACATGAAAAATGATGAGAGGTAGAGGAAAACGAAAGAAAACTAAGACCGAGGTAAAATAAAGTGGGAAGATGGATGAAGGAAATATAATAGACATTGCTAAAATACACTAATATGATACGCGAAATTCTCTAAAAGCTCCTTCATTTCTTCTTGAGACCATACTGATCTCTTAGCTGGTCAGGTATTCCGTCGTTACTGCTACCGGCATGTTTATTATTCTGTTCATAAGTACCCGACATTGGACTGTACGCCGAACCAATTGCAACCATTACGCGTTCTCAACATCGTTTCTTATAGGATTCGTTTTAATATTATCCTTCCACGCAAGCCTAAACGTCACAAGTGTTTCCGACCAAACTTTTGTACACATTTATCACCGATTCCAGGCCAGCCCTTGTGGGATTTGTATTGGACCGTTTGGCCTTGGGTCAGGTAGTTCGCTTTTTCCCTGTCAGTATTATTCCACCACTACTGCAGACCATTCTTTCATCCATCACATATCGACGCTGTGTAATCTAAGGAACTGAGACAACGGGCCAATCCTGGCTTCCGCGCCGTCTGAGGCGTGGATCTGCGGCTGCACGCTTGCTGGGATTCCGGTTTCAAATTCCTCTGGGGGCATGTAAGCCTGTCTCTTGTAAGTGTTGTGTGTTGTCAGGTAGAGGTCTCTTCGACGAGCTGATCACTCGTCCGGTAGAGTCCTACCGAGTGTGACAGTGAAGCCTCGAAAATGAGGACGCCCTGCCCCGCGAGGTCCATTTCACCATGGAGAAAGAAACCTGACAGCATCTTTGAATAAAATACTTTTCTATGGCCTCCCGACGCCAACCCTCGTTAAACTGCTAACCGTACTCAAACAGTTAACGAGCTGTTTGCATGTCGCTAGAGCAGTCCTTGAGAAACATTAGCCTATCTGCTTGCAAAACCGCCGTACCGAGTCCAGGGTCTAGTTGAATCCATTTAACATCCTAGCACTCCATTTCTCTAAGACCCATTTTCAGATAATTCTTTTAATTTTTGTGACTTCAGGCTTCCGCCACGATGTAAATGAGGTCTGAGATCTTCTGGGATCTTACCTAGCCCAGTACGGTAAATCCGTGCCGACGTTTCGGCACAACCTATCGTCCCTATCTTCCAGGGTCAAATAGTCAAAGGATTTATTCTTGAACAACTGGACCGTTGAAAATTGGCCCGATATGGTGTCCTGAAACGTCGGTATGAAATTACTATTTTACGTTGCATAAGATATCAGAAGAGCCCAGGTAGCGTTCTTTAATTTTACCTTTCCTCCAAAACTGACCATGTTTCTGATCTGTCGCATGCTTGTGCATTCCCCACCTCTGTGTGCCCCAGTGAAAGTATAACGCTTGTGCCCGGATGGATTTCTGTTTTCGGCATCCATTTACCTCGTCCTCAGTTGTAACTTTGCATTGATTTCAGAAGCGCTGCTGTTCTTGTCTGTGCGCCATCAAGGTGATGCTAAGTGCTTTTTGCTATTGCTTCCACTACAGAATCCCCTAAAGCGGAATAAGATACGCCTGTAGTGCCATTACCATTCACAACCTGAATCTTGGTGCTTCTCTTTCTGTAACTCTGAAGTGTGCCATCCCCGTTGTGTGTATATAAACTAATAAGTGGGTATGTGGTCAACAACACAACTATATATGTCTAATTAGATGTTATGTTCTTAGATTAAAAAAACTACATGTTTCGGCCGATAGTGGCCATCATCAGGTTTTTTCATTCGAATCAATTAATATTATTCTATACAATTCAAGTGGCGGCGTGTTGATGAGGAGATCTCAACATCAAAACCCTTGTTGGAGCATAGTGCCTCTATATTGGGTGTGTGGGTGAACCATGTAATGATACTTAAAAGTATAACCCTGTATTATTAGAAACAAAAAGATGATGGTCCCGTCCTGGGAAAGCCGCTTGTAGTATCTTCGTAGGGGTCTGGCTTCATTGCATGTCACTGTACCTGTCCGCTGTGTATTTATTAATCTTATCTGTAGGTGTACCTAACTGATGTACATACAGCGTATTGATTTAATCCAAACTACGTACTACGAGGCTACATGTTTGCAGTAGTGTTAATTTGTTCAACTTTATAATATTGTACGTTGCCTCTACGAAGTGAAGAACTTGACGGATTTCTGTGGTATCTTAGACTTGGTTAAACATTTTAAGGATATTTGACATTAATTCTTATCAGTAAAATATAGTACGTACAGTTACTTACCCACGTCGGCCGGGATAGCTCAGTCGGTATAGCGACTCGCCATGGGCTGGACGGTACGGGGATCGAATCCCGGTAGGAGCGTCATTTTCCGCACCGGTCCAGATCGGCCCTGGGGCCCACCCAGCCTCCCGTACAATGGGTAGCGGTTCTCTTTCTTGGGGATAAAGCGGCTGGGGCGTGACGTTAAGCATATACCCCCATCTAGCGCCGACAATAAAGAAAAAGTAGAGCTATACCTCTCCTCCACCTCTGGGCCTTCATGGCCTATTGTAAGATGAACTTTACATTGTTACCTAACTTATTTACAGTAAAATTGAATTGAACTTTTTCAGCTTTCTAAGGGCAATTGCCTGTCCCAAGAAGCGAGTAAATATAATATGATATAACATTTTTTGCTTTATAATTTTCAGTGTTGTGATTAGCTAATGAAGGACAATGTAATTTATTACGAAAAAACTGCGTATTTTCGGAGAGAGAGAGAGAGGAGAATAGTACAGAATGACACGGTCGGCAGCTGTCAGTTTCAGCTGCAAGCAAACGCTGTTCCACCGAAGTCTGTCAATACGTAAAATGTCTTCAGCAGAAACCATGTCATTAACGTGACAGTGTCATTCTAGACAGAAGGCACAATAAACACGTGAGTGACACTGAAACGTGTATTAGGCAGGGTTCAACCGTGGTGTTGTTTGCAGTCTTTTGAAGTGTCGCAAGATTGCTTATAGAATCACAGATGTGTAAACACATAGTTGGGATTTATCGGTGAGCACAAACATAACTCCATACTACATGTGTGTACTGTAGATGTACGCGCGTGTGTGTGTGTGTGTGTGTGTGTGTGCGCGTGCGTGCGTGTATGTGTGTGTAATATATGTATTCATGTATGTATCTATGTACTGTATCTACGAGATTTGTTCAAAAAGTATCCGGACTGACGACGGTACATGAAGTAGATAATTCTTACGGGGTTATAAACCTAATTGTCTTCAAAATAGTTCCCTTCTGCAGCTACACACTTCGCACAACGTTTCTGCCACTATTGGAAACATTTTGCAAACTTCTCTTTCTGGGTGTCTAATAGTGTCTTCGTCGAATTTCGTTTGATGTCCTCCGTTGCCTCAAATCGGTGTCCTTTCAGAACTTTCTTAAGCCTTGGGAATAGGAAAAAGTCACACGGTGCGAGATCT
>Ga0131853_10005743_pt1 | contig 22425 bp, 23 predicted proteins | sample TergutLab28metaG_FD_92764 | JGI IMG/M metagenome (GOLD analysis project Ga0131853, IMG submission 92764) | Labiotermes labralis P1 segment gut microbial communities from Petit-Saut dam, French Guiana - Lab288 P1 (version 2) (version 2) | ecosystem: Host-associated > Arthropoda: Insects >... | reverse complement strand
TGAAATGAACAAAACACGTGTTGGAATTGTTGGTGAAATTATGGTTAAATATAGCCCATATGGAAACAACTTCCTTGTGGACCTTATTGAAAAAGAAGGCTGCGAAGCGGTTTGCCCAGACATGCTTGATTTCTTCCTATATGGTTTTGATGTTCAAGTAACAAAACGAACTCTTCTTGGCGGCAGTTATTTTGAATATATCAAAGGAAAAATTCTGACAGCCGTTGTAAACTTCTATAGAAAGCCAATGCAAAAAGCAATCAAGGGCTCGAAGTTTGGAAACATCACAGACATCAAACACGTCAGAGAACTTGCCTCAAGAGTTGTTTCTCCAGGAAACGCAACAGGGGAAGGCTGGCTTCTGACGGGTGAGATGATGGAGCTGATTGAGCAAGGTGTGAATGAAATTGTTTGCACACAACCGTTTGCTTGTCTTCCAAACCACGTTGTTGGAAAGGGTGTGATTAAGGAACTTAAGCGCTTATATCCTAAGTCGAACATCGTTCCAATCGACTACGACCCAGGCGCAAGCGAAGTTAACCAAATCAACAGAATTAAGCTGATGCTTGCTTCAACAAAGAAATAAACAAAAAAAACGACATTTTGTCGTTTTTTTAATAATATTTTGTTCTTTATTATTAGTAAATGAAACAATAGGTGCTACAATGCTGTGTATGGAAATCAACACACTGCTAACCTCATTTATAGAAACGAACCCCTACTATGTTAAAAAAGAAAAAATCGATGACATCATTTTTTGCACAAACAAATATGTTTCCGACTATTTTGGCAATAAGGCTTTCGCGAATAAAGAGAATTTAAACATAAAACTTATAGAAGAATATTATGAAAAAAGAAACATAGTTCCAGCAATCTATAGCGTAAGCACAGAAGAACTTTGCTGTGCACATCTTTTGGAAGGCTATGAAAAAGTTGCAGACGAGAACTGGGTTTATAGCGACATGATGAGAATGGAAAAGAAATATAGAGACTGGCCAGTTCCAGAAGGTTTGTCAATTGAAAGGCTTACAAGAGAAAATCAAAAAGATTGGGAAATGGTGGACAATATTGGTTTCTCAAGTGGCGATGATGGCGACAACCCATATTCAGATTTAGACAACGCTTCTTTTGCAAAATCTCTTCTCGAAAAATATTTTTCAAAAGACAACAAAAACCTAGAAGTTTTTCTAATTAAATATAACAACGCATACGCTGGATGTTTCAACCTTTCTTATTATGGAAATGTTTGCTATATGTCGGGGCTTACAATTCTTCCGGTGTTTAGAAGAACAAAAGTTTTCTTGGTGTTTAAAACGTTGCTAGAGCACTTGCTTTCCAAAAAAGTTGAAGTGATTTATGGCATCACCGAAAACGGTGGCTATCCAGACAAACTATATAGAAACATTGGTCTAAAAGTTTTGTTCAACGGTGGAATATATCAAAAGAAAAAATAAACGGCTCACGCCGTTTTTTTCTATGCCAGTGGATATGGTTCGCCTCTATTTCTTTTCATTGCAAGTTCTATATCTTTTTCGGAAAGAAGTGTTTTTGAAGATTTAACTATGGTGTCTTCCTTAACCGGGTCAATTCTGTGAATGCCATCGTTGTCGTCAAACTTGTCGCATGTGAAAATTTTTCCTTTTTCTCCCATAACCGAAAGTTCTGGTCCGCTATAAAGTTCATACACTTCTCTATATTTCCAGTGTGGATGTTGAACAATTGAAGCACCAGCACAAAGATATAGGTAGGCATATTCCGCTCTGTCTTTTGTGATGTCACCCATGATTGATATTTTAAAAACATCACCAACAGCCACGCCCCTTGGATTTGTTTCAGAAAGCTCTGGCAGTTTTGAAATTCTTGCAAGTCTTTCGTCTTCATCTTTTGGAAGAAGACTTAGAATGTGGTCTGGAAGTTTTCTTAGTAAAATTCTTTTGTCCATCTTTTCTCCTAGATGAATATTATATAGTGAATATTGCCAAATGTCCAGCCCCTTGAACTCGGTTTTTATATATGATAAAATATAGGCATGGATTCAAAAGAAACATTCAAGCAGAAAAAACCTCCAATACATAAAAGAATGTGGTGTGCTTGTGCAGCACTTTTTCTTACTGGTGCATCTTTGATTGCTCTTTCGCAAACAGTGCTTGTTTCTGGCGATGCTCCATATATTCCACCAGACGACACCGAACTTAGAAGAACCATCGACCTTCCAAACCTTGCAACCGCAAAACTGGAAGCTCTTGGAATAAACCCACGCCTTGTGATGCAAGACTATAGCCTGACAAGAAACTCAGCAAAACAAGGTGAAACAATCTTGCTTAAAGTGGACACCCGTTCAGTCGATATTGCTCACAAAGATGCAATTGAAGACAGCGTTAAAGATTTAAACGAAATTTTTGAAATAGCCAAAACAGGTTTTGACATAAAAGCAGTATATGGTGATTTCTGTGGGTCAACTCCAAACAACGCCTCAAGCTCACGCACCCAACGAGATATTGTTATGACAGGAAGCGAAAATCATCTTCATGGAAACCCAAATGCAATCGGTTCATTCAGTTCGATGAGATATCTTTGGCAACTTGGACTTGAGGGTCAATATTCTTTCTATGGGCACATTCAGTTATACAATCCATGGTTTAAGGAAGAAACAACAACACACAACATGAAAAAAGCCGTAATCACACACGAAATCATACATAAATATCTATACCACGCACTTCCTACAGAATATAGTCTTATGCGAAGCCATCTTGCCAGAAGTGGTCCGTTTGCACCAACTCCACTAGACCTTCTCACAACTTGGATTATGCACCACGATATAAGCGGAATGACAATTGAAGAATTTCAACCAATCTTCAACAAGTTTGTTGAAGAACGCCATCCACACAGAGCAAAGACGGATAAGTTGACTCAAGAACATGTAGACATAATAAACGAAGTGAGGAAGAATTTCACAATGCCAGCGTTTCCAAGAACATGGCAAGAAGCAAATGCGCTTAGGCAACAACAATCGCAACCAGCACCAATGCAAACAAAAGTTGCGGCTGTGTCAATAACTACATTGTAAAAAATAAAAAACGGCGTATGCCGTTTTTTGCTGTGGTGGTGACCCCACGGGGACTCGAACCCCGGATGCCTCCGTGAAAGGGAGGAGTCTTGACCGCTTGACCATGGGGCCACAGCAGTGATTGAAATGTGGTAGCGGCGAGTGGACTCGAACCACCGACCTGCCGGGTATGAACCGGCCGCTCTAACCAGCTGAGCCACGCCGCCGTGTATGAAAAACAGAGTTTTTCCACATAGAACTGAATTTTAACAAAAAAACCCACTATTGTCAACAAAAATTTTTTAGATGTTGGTGTCAGACATTCGCTCAATAAATGCTTCCAACTCTTCTAATGTATACAGAAGTTTGCCTTGTGGACCATCTTTGCCAAATCGTTTTAAATCCGCAGCGTCCCATTCCTTTAGAAGTTCTAGTTGCTTTTGTTCAAGAGAAGATTTTTTAAGAATGGTTAGGGTGTCGTATTTATCTCTGAGTGTATCTGTGTGATATCTCAGACTGTATATTCTGTCTGTACTAAATACTGAAATATCTGTTATGGATTTTAAATAGTCGTTATCAATAAGATTGTTATAGAACTCATAATCAGTGATGAGGTGAAGATACCAGCCTTTGTTGAAATCAGAATCTAGAGAATGCTTTTTTAGAAAATCTTCAACTCCAACTTTTTCGAGATGACGTTTAAGCATATCTGTTCTTTCGCCGCGCTTTCCAAAATGGGTTATGTCTTTTTCCTCCCAGTTGACTGTGTCTGGGTAGAGCGAACCATCATAAAAAGCTTGCTCGTCTGCAATTTTTCCTGGGTTCTTTTCGATAAACCTTTTTGCTATAAGTAGGTGAGGCCAAACGTCTGCCATAATGCTTCTATTATACACTTTTTGTTCGGCTTAGTAGTATGTATATGCTATAATTAAAATCGTAATTTAAATTTTTAAAAGGGCAAGATTTATTGTGCAAAATATTGAACTTGAAAACAAGGCCGATAAAGATATAAAAGAAAATGGCCTTACACGTTTTGGTGTTGGAAGACCTCACACGGTTTTTGTTATGATTATGATAATTCTGATGCTAGGTTTTTTTGCTTTCACAAGATTGACACTCGAACTGTTTCCAAACATGAACGTTCCAATGATGGCGATTGTTGTAAACTCGAAAACTGTTGACGGCGAACCAGAATGGCATGCAGGTGATGAGAACGAAACAGCAGAAGAGAAGGCTTTCAGGAGGGTTACAGACCCAATTCAAAGAGCACTTCAAACTGTTAGTGGAATTGATATGGTAACCAGCACAACAACACAAGGCATGGTTATGGTTATGATTGAATTCAGTTCAGACAGAAACCTAAACTTCGGAATGCTTGATGTTCAAACTGCGGTCTTAGGAGTTTTGGACTACGACGCAGCAGGATATAACAGACCTCGATTTTTAGATTTTGATATAAGCCTTTTGCCAATGATGCAGTTTTCTTCAAACTTCATGCTTGGTTTTAACAACGACCAACTTAACGACTTAACTCCAAGCGAAACACCAAGAACTGTTGGTGGCGGGTTCTATACAGTTGGGGAGAATAACCAAAACACACTAGGAAGATGGTATCAAGATAACGTTGTTGGTCCACTTCAAAACACAACAGGTGTGGCGGATGTGGGCAGCCCATTTGTGAGAAATGAGCAAACAGGAAGATTCACAATTCGTGGTGTTAGTTATGTAAACGATGGAACAAGCAATCAAAGAAGATTTATGTTCAGCATAACAAGGGCGGTGGACACTCCAACAGTTGACGCCAGTCAAAACGTTAAAGCAACGCTTGCAGATGTCCCTGGAGCGTTTAGTTATACAATTGTTATGGACCAAGCAGAAGCAATTGAAGACAGCATCTTTTCAGTTCTAGAAAGTTTACTAATTGGTGCTTTGATGTCTGTTGTGATTCTTCTTATTTTCTTAAGAAACATCAAACTGACAGTTGCAGTTGGAATAAGCATTCCAGTTTCAGTTGTTGGAACTTTCGTTCTTATGTATTTTATGGGCATAGGTTTAAACATGGTTTCGATGGGTGGTCTTGCACTTGCTGTTGGACTTCTTGTGGACAACTCGATTATCGTTGCCGAAAACATTTTCAGACTTAGAAAAAAAGGCATCGGGCGAAAAGAAGCCGCCATCAAGGGTGCCAGTCAGATTATAGGTGCGGTTATTGCCGCCACACTTACAACCGTTGCCGTGTTTGTTCCGATGTTCTTTGTAACGGGACTTATTATGGAAGTCTTTATGGACATGGTGTATGTTATTATTTTTGCACTTCTTGCTTCCTTGCTTTCAGCGGTTGTTTTCTTGCCGTCGATTATATCTTCGTTTAATGTTAAAGAAAGAGCCGAAAAATCAATTAATCCTCCAACTCCAATGGAGCAACTTGCACTTGCCGCACCAGCAGCGGCTTCTGTTTCAACAGAACCAGCGAGATATAACGCATTTGTGCGAACATATAGAACGCTCGAAAAAGGGCATGCAGGTGCAACCAAAGGCGTGAAAGTTGGTTATAGTGCAACATTAAACTGGGCACTAAAATTTAGGTGGATTGTTCTTGTTCTTGCTCTAGCGTTATTTGTTGGAAGTGGATGCCTTCTTTGGTTCACAAGAGGGTGGGAAATGATGCCAAGCGAAGACACTGGAAGTTTCTCTGTTTCAGTTGTAAGCAATATGGTTGCATCAACAATTGTTCCAGCAGATGTAAGGCAACAACAAGCACATGTTATTATGTTTGGAAACGGAACAACAGAAGAAGGTATATTTAACCTTATAGAAAGAGAACTTGGAGGCTATCACGATTCAACAGCAATAAGCTTTGGCGGCGGTGGCTTTATGGGCTTTGGTGGCGGTGGAAACATTTCGATTACTGTAAACCTTACAGAAGGCAGAAGAACACTTGAAACAGTTGATGCTCAAGCTCAAGTTGAAGCAGCAATCAGAACATATCTAACAACGCATAACTATATAATCACAGACGAGAATGATGTTATGCAAGAAGTTTCTCGTTTTGCAAGCGATGTGACATCAAGCTCTGGAATGATGGCTGGAATGTTTGGAAGCAATATTTCGGTGCGAATAAGCCACGCAGATAGAGACGACTTGCTTGCTGCAACGCTTTTCCTTCAAGAAGAACTTCTAAAAATAAACGGTGTGGAATTTGTTAGACATGATTTGGTTCTAATTCCAGAATTTGAAACAGTGCCAATGAGCGACCCACGTCCGGGAATTCCTATCAACTTCTTCGAGAAAATGGTTGCAACAGGAAATAGAATTCAAGCAACCATGAACCAAACAGACAGAAGATACACAGCAACGCTTACAATTCAAACAGAGCACGGTTCGGTTACAAACCAAATCAACGATGTTGTGACGGCAAGATTAGACCAACTTTTTGAAGAACATAAAAATGGTGTTCTTGAAGGTGTGACACCTCTAAACAACTATACAGAACAACTTATGGACACACTTGTTCAAATGCTTATTGCAATTGCAATCGGTATGGTTTTGATGTATCTGGTTATGGTTGCAATTTTCAGAAGTTTCAAAAACCCATTTATCATCATCTTCACAGTTCCAATTGCATTCACTGGAGGTTTCTTCCTTCTGTGGGCAACTGGCGGACAGCTTACAATTCCAGCGCTTGTTGGGTTGATGGTTCTTATGGGCGTTGTTGTAAACAACGGAATTGTTCTTGTGGACTACATAAATCAAGCAAGACGAAATGGTGCAAGAGTTAGAGATGCGGTTATTGACTCGGCTAAGAGCAGGGTTAGACCAATTGTGATGATGGCTCTAACAACAATTCTAGCAATGATGCCACTTGCAATTGGATATGGAACAGGTGCACAAATGATGCAACCTCTTGCAATAATCACAGTTGGTGGACTGGCATATGCCATGATTGTTTCATTGCTTGGAATTCCAGCACTATATATGATTCTAAACAAAGACATAAAAACAAAAGAAGAAAAGGATTATATTAGAAGCGGAAAAGAAAAATGTAAGCTTCTAAAAACAGAAGGAAAGCAAGTTGAACTTCTTGAGTTTAAAAAAGAATTTAAAGCACAAAGAAAAGTGTTTGTTGAAAACAGACCTCCAAAATTAGTTGAAACAAACAATTAAGGAAAGCATATGAATAAAAAACTCATCGGCAAAGATGAAAAGACCACGCACGTAAACTCCGGAAGACGCGAAAGAATGAGAACAAAACTCACCGAGTTTGGTGCGAACACATTTTTGGACCATGAGATTTTAGAAATGCTTTTATACAACGTATATAAAAGAGAAGACACAAACAAAATTGCACATAACCTGCTTTCAGAATTTGGTGGCATAAAAAATATGCTTATTGCACCAGTTGAAGAAGTTAGGGCAGTTGAGGGAGTGGGCGACAAGGCAGCAGAGTTTTTGGCTCTGCTTCTTGAATTATATAAACGCATGAGCGTTGAAGATTTTCTTCTAACAAAAATGACAACAAGTGATGTAGTTGTTTCGTATTTAAGAAATCTTTTCATGTTTGATGACAAAGAAAAGTTCTATGTTCTGTTTCTAGATGCAAAACATAATCTAATCAAAACAAAAAAGTTCTCCGAGGGAGATACCGAAAGTCTGGTTCTAGACCCAAATGAAATTCTTAAAGTTGCACTAAACGCAAAAGCAAAGTTTGTTCTCTTGGCTCATAATCATATGGTTGATTCTGTTGTTCCGAGTTCTAAAGATATTGTTGCAACAAAGTTGATTGTTGGAAAACTTCTTGCAGCAAATATTGAAGTGTTAGACCATTTTATCTTAGCAAAAAGCGAACATCTAAGTTTTAAAGAAAACGGCATTATGCGTGGAATTTTTGAAGAGGGCAAACAACAAGCAAAAAGTGGAAGTGCATATGTTTCCAGCGGTGGCAAGGTTCTAAAAGAAAGAATAGACTTCTATCTACTTTCGGACCTTCCGCTTATTTAAACGAGCATTTGCCCTTTCAAGAGCGCTTTCAAGCATTCTTATTTTTTGTTCCAGTTTTTCTCTTTCGTGGTTTCTAATAATCTTAACTAGACCAATAAAAAGACTTATAATGTCTTTTTCGGAGAATTGAGTTACAACCGGCATTTTTAAAATTTCTGTTTCCATAAGAAAAGTATTGCCAAAAACACGGTGTTCATACGGCGGAGTTAATTTCTATATTTCGACATTTCATGTTATATATAGATAAGAAAGAAACAATAGTTTAGGGGAGTGCAAATGGTATATCTTTGGATTGCAGTTGGAGTTGTTTTAGGAATAGGAATACTAATCTCTTTTACTGCCGGCAAAAACTTCTGGGACACAGTTAAGCAAGTTGGCAAGAAAGATAAAGAAAAAAACTCTCAGGGCATGACGGCAGGGGAGTTTGCTCAAAGAATTATTGCAGAAAAACGTTTGCCAGTTGTTATTGGGCGAAGCAGTGGCAAGTTTAAAGAGTTCTATAGCCCAACAAAAAAAGCAATTGCAATAAGCGAAGAGTTCTACACAAGTCAATCTATGGTTGCAGTTGGTGTCACAGCACACGAAATCGGTCACGCACTCGACCACAATAAAAACGGAAAACTTTTCAATGTTCGTCTTGTTATGGCAAGATTTACAAGAGTTGTTGGTTTCTTCTTCTGGCTATGCTTGGTTACTGCAGGGATTTTGTGGTTGCTTAGCGGAACATTCGAGCCAGATGTGATGCCAGCAGTAAAAACCCTTTTGATTGTTTCACTTTCAGCATTTGGTTTCAACTTTTTATTTAGAATCATGAACGCAGGTGTGGAAAGAACAGCATCGAAATATGCAATGCAAATGATTAGAGAAAAAGGTTTCTCAGGAAAAGAACAAAGACGCGCAAAGAAAATTCTAAACGCCGCATACCTAACATATATTGGAGACATCTTCAAACCATTCGTTCAAGTCATCAAGTTTATTCTTGCAGTGCTAAATGGAATTCTAAACATGTTCGTTAGATAAAAAAAGAACCGCGATTGCGGTTCTTTTTTTGTTTATTTACCCAAGCAGAATGTTGAGAAGATTTGGTTTATCACTTCTTCGCTTCCTGTGCGTCCTGTGATTTCTCCAAGTTTGTTGTATGCTTGTCTAAAAATTTCAGCCAAGATGTCTAAGTTTAGAGAATCCCACTTTGTTGCTGCTTCTTTTAGAAGTTCTATTGTTTCTTTCAAGCAAGCATAGTGACGTGCGTTTGTGATAATCAAGCCTTCTGTTTTTGGTTTTGTCACTTTGCATTTGCCGTGAATCAGTGCTTTAAGTTCATCCAGGTTTGTTTTGTGTGTTGTGCTTACCTTAACTTGAATAAACTTTTTCAAACTATCAAGTTCAGGTGCTTTGCCTTCGTCCACTTTGTTAAACACCAGAATAAGTTTTTTCTTGTCTAGTGTGTTGATTAGACTTAAATCATCGTTTGTCAGTGGAACTGTGCAGTCAACCACATAAAGCAACGCGTCAGACTTTTCAATCTGTTGTCTTGCTTTTTCAACTCCAATAATTTCAACAACATCTTCTGTGTCGGTGATTCCCGCTGTGTCTATTAGGTTAATCTTCACACCTTTATATGTAAACGTTCCTTTAACCAAGTCCCTAGTTGTTCCAGGAACATCAGTCACAATTGCAATATTTTCGTTCATAAGAGCGTTTAGAAGCGAACTCTTTCCAGCGTTTGGTCTGCCGATGATTGAAACATCAAACCCATGCTTTAAAATCTTTCCTTCTGCATATGTTGAAAGAATTTTGTCAAGCTCGGAAATGATTGCTTGTGCTTCTTTTCCAACAAACTCTGCAGTTGAATATTCTTCATCTTCGTTTGGATAGTCGATGTTTGCGTTTAGGTTTGTATAACTTTCGCTTAGTTTCTTTTGTGTGTTGTTCACAATTTCCGTAAACTCTCCAATGAGAAGTTTATATGCGGTTGAAACCTCAATTGCAGATTCGGAGTGAATCATGTCGATAAGCCCTTCAGCTTGTTCCAGGTTCATTTTTCCATTTACAAACGCACGTTGAGAAAACTCGCCAGCCTTTGCCATTTCTGCACCAAGGCTTAGAGCCTTTTTCACAATTCCATCAACAATCACAGGTCCGCCGTGAACGTTAAATTCAACAACATCTTCACCTGTAAAACTAGCTGGTGATTTGAAATAAACAACCATTCCTTTGTCGTAGAACCCATCTCCAGCAATTCTTGCCATTTCAATTACGTTTGGCTTAAACTTCGGAGAGTTACCTTTTTCATGCGTCATTTCTTTTGCAATTCTCAAAGCTTCTTTTCCGCTGAGCCTAACAATTCCCACTCCACCAATACCTATTGGTGTTGCAACTGCAACTATTGTTTTCATATGTATACCCTCCTTATTTATCATTACTTTACAGTACCAGTATACCACGATACAAGTTTTGAGCCATTGACAAAAAGGGTATTTTAGGCTATATTATTTACATGATAAGAGAAAGGGTGAATTGGCCAAAAACAGACCTCCATATTCACAGTAACGAGAGTGATGACGGTGAACACTCACCTGAAACACTGCTTGAACTGATTAAAGAAGAGGGCATCTCCACTTTTTCCATAACCGACCACGATGTTCTTGGCGGCACAAAAAGAATGCTTGAATTTAAAGAACAAAAAGTTATGTGCAGAAGCCAGACATATATTGCTGGTGTTGAACTTAGCGTAAGCACACTATGGTGTCCAAATTGCCAAAAGATTATCGGTGGCGAATTTGATGTTTGCCCACGCTGCAGCAAAGCGGAACTTAAGAAACTAAATTTTCACTTGTTGGGCTATAGTTTTGATGTGAACAACAAACCGCTTAATGAAAAACTTAATATCTTGCTTGAAGAAAGAAAGATTAAATATAACAAGATTGTAAAAGCACTTGGCGAGCAAAAGCAAATCGAACTTCCACAAGTTTTCATCGACAGAATGATTGCAGACAAAGCAGGAAAGAATGTTGGTTCAAGTGACATTGCAAACCTTCTAATCAAACTTGCATATGTGAAAAACATTCAAGGCGCGTTCGAACACTATATCAAACAACTTAAATACGACGACATCAAACTATGTCTGTTGGAAGCAATTGAGTTGATTAGACGTGCGGGAGGTTTAACGGTTCTAGCCCACCCAATCATCATGATGTGGAACTATGGGTTTACATATTCAGAAATGGAAGCGTTTATCATTGAACTTAGAAAACACGGTGTGACCGGCTTAGAAGTGTTCTTTGCAGAAAACACAAAAACTCACACAGACGAGTTTAAAGCAATCGCCAGAAGACAAGGCTTGTTTATGACAGGCGGCTCTGACTTCCACGGCTATAAATATCACAAGCACCTACACCTAGGAAAAATCGGACCTGCATAATGTAGGGGTCGACCGTTGGGCGACCCTTTTTTATTTACACATATCAAACATGTGTGCTATAATGGGTTCTATGACAATAAACGGTATTGTTGAAAGTGTTATATTTAGAAATCATGAAAACGGCTATACTGTTTTTTCTTTGAATGTTGGAAAACAGATTGTCACATGCGTTGGCAGTCTTTCAACAATAGTTGAGGGCGAAGAGGTGGAACTCCAAGGTGAATGGAAGGTAAGTTCCAAACACGGCAAACAGTTTATTGTGAGTTCTTCCAAATCAAGCGTGCCAACATCAATCAAAGGAATTGAAAAATATCTTGCGTCTGGTCTTCTTAAAGGTGTTGGCGAAGCAATTGCAGCGCGCATTGTTTCTGAGTTTGGGACGGAAACATTTGAGGTTTTGGAATATAGGCCGCGAGAACTTCAAAAGGTTAAAGGAATCAGCCTAAAAAAAGCCATTGAAATTGGCGAGTGCTATCAAGAAGCAAAAGAACAAAAAGACGCAGTTATGTTTTTTTCGGCATATGAAATCACTGTAAACATGGCACTGCGTATATATAATGTATATAAAAAGAAAACAATCGAAACGGTTAAACTAAACCCATATAAACTTGTTGAAGACGTGGATGGCATTGGCTTCCTTACAGCGGACAAAATTGCAAAGAACCTAGGCATAAAAGAAGACAGCACATTCAGAATGCGTGCTGCAATTTTGCATTGCCTAAAATCTGCAGCAGAAAGAGTGGGGCATACATGCATGCCGCTTTCGGACATGAAACAAGAAATCTATGAACTTCTAGACAACTTCTGGTCTGGAGTATTTGATGAAAGCATTCTAAGTTTAAAAATAGATAACATGATTAAAATGTACGAAAAAGAAAGCGTGGAGGTTGTGGCAATCAGCACATATTATTATGCTGAACAATCTATCGCAAAAAAACTTAATCTGCTTAATTTAGCAGAGGCAGGAACTATTAATATAAAAGAGGACGACGTCCTCCATTTTGAAAAGGTTCATAAAGTGAAATTTCATGAAGACCAAAAGAAAGCAATCAAACTTGCCGCAAGTTCTGGTGTTTCAATAATCACCGGCGGACCAGGAACAGGGAAGACAACGATAATCAAAGCAGTTTTAAACATTCTTAAAAACAGCAAGAAGTCTTTTCTTTTGCTTGCTCCAACGGGCAGGGCAGCAAAACGCATGAGCGAAGCAACTGGCGAAGAAGCAAAAACAATTCATAGAGGTCTTGAAGTTGTGAAGGGCGGACACGGAAATTTCTTCAACTATAACGAACAAAACAAACTAAACGTTGATGCAGTCATTCTAGACGAAGTTTCGATGGTTGATGTAAGTCTTTTTAGTTCACTTCTAAAAGCTCTAAAACCAGAAACAAAACTGGTGTTGGTTGGAGACAAAAACCAGTTGCCATCTGTTGGCGCGGGAAACGTGCTTTCTGATTTACTTAAATCGAATGTTCTCGCTTCACACAACCTAACACAAATTTTCAGGCAGGACGAAAATTCTAAGATTATCGAAAACGCCGAACTAATCAATCAAAGCATTGTTCCAGATTTAAAACAAAAATCTGATGACTTTTTCTATATAGAAAGAAACGAGGCAATCGACATCGCAAACGAAACCGTGGGGCTTGCAAGCAGCCGTCTTCCACAATTTATCAAAAGCATAAAGGGAAAAACTCAACCTGAGATTCAAGTTCTTGCTCCAATGCGAAATGGCGAGGCGGGGGTTAACGCATTAAACCTAAAACTTCAACAGGCTCTAAACCCGCAGGAGAGTTTTAAGAAACAAATAATGCTAGACAAACAAACTTTCCGCGAAGGCGACAAAGTTATGCAAACAATCAATAACTATGATTTAGAATGGAAAAAGCAAGATAAATATGGCGAAATGTATGGTGCAGGTGTGTTTAATGGCGACATTGGAAAGATTCTAAAGATTATAGAATCTGGTGAGGTGATGGTTAAATTTGATGATGACAGAATTTGTTACTACCCAAGAGAGAATTTGAGCGAGCTTACACATGCCTATGCAATCACAATTCATAAAAGCCAAGGCAGTGAGTTTGATTATGTGATTATTCCGATAGTCGGTGGACCGCCAACAATTTTGACCAAGAACTTATTATATACAGCAGTTACGCGTGCAAAAAAAATGGTTGTGCTGGTTGGCTCTAAAAAAATTGTTTCATACGTTGTGGGGAACAACTTCCAACAGCAACGCCACACGGGCTTGTTGCAGTTTCTTTTAGACGGGTTTGTGGAAATCAAAAGGCTCTACGAATAGTTTTGTGTTAAAATAGTGGAGAGGTAAATATGAAAGTTATTTTTTTGAAAGATGTTCCAGGAACTGCAAAAGCAGGAGATGTGAAAGAAGTGAGTGATGGGTTTGCAGTAAACTCTTTGTTTCCAAGAGGTTTGGCTAGAAGATTTGATGCAAGTGCAAAGAACGAAACAAGCGGACAAAGCCAAGCGAGTGCATTCCACAAATCAGAAGAACTGAAAGCAATGAAAGAGTTGAAGGCAAGGCTAGAGCAAGAGACTTTGGAATTTAGTCTTAAAGTTGGAGAAAACGGAAAAGCTTTCGGTGCGATTACGTCTAACGATATCGAAACAGGCTTAGTTGCAAAAGGCTATAAAATCGACAAAAAGAAAATCGACTTTAAAGAAAACATCAAAGCCGTTGGACAATCAACTGTAAACATAAAACTCCACCCAGAAGTTGTTGCAATCGTAAGGGTTGTTGTAAACAAAGCCTAAAAAATTAATTGTAGGGGTCGCATCACTATGCGACCCTTTTTCATATATTTAAGTGTGAAAAAAACACTGATAATAATTCTAAATATTTTTATTCTTGCCGTTGTTGTTCTAACCCCAATTTTTATGTGGCTAAGCATTTCCGCATATAGAAAAGACAACCCAAGAACCACAGCCCAAACCGTGCTGGAACTTTGGCATGTGGAAAGTTTTGAAGGCTCTAGCGGACTGTTTTCATATCTTAGAAACGAAGCAATTAGATTTAATAAAAGCAATAAAGAAATATTTATTATCGTAAAAAAACTAACCCAACAAGAATTTCTGGAAACTTCTAAAGAAAGCAAACCAGACATCATAAGTTTTTCCTATCATATTGGAAACGATGTTCTGGCAATGCTTACTCCACTAAATCAAAATTTTGGAGTCAGACCAGAACTCCAACGTGCAGGCGAGGCAAGTGGAAACATATTCGCCGTGCCTTTTGCAATGAGTGGCTATGCCCTAATTTCAAACAAAGAAGTTCCGAACTTCGAAACACACAACATGCTTGCAGGCGGAAACGAAACCCGTGGCAGGCAAGTTTTTGCCTCTGTCGTTTCTCCAAACGATTTGCCACTAATCAGTCTTAGAGGAAGAAACGATGAGGTAATCAACAACCTAAGCCTAAAACAACACCAAAATGCACTAAGCATGTTTAAAACAGGGCAAGCGAATAACCTTATTGGAAAAGCAAAAGATGTTGTGAATCTCACAAACACAGGGCAAGGAACGTTTAGTTTCAAACCAACCGAGGGATTCTCAGATATGGTGCAGTTTATGGGTGTGGCAAACAACAAGGCTCTAACCCAATCTCAGGCTTTTATCAATCACTTGACTAACACCGAAACACAAAGGCGTCTAGTTGAAATAAATCTTTTCAATGTGTTGGGGCAGAGTTTCCACTCAGCATCTCATATGAGAAAATTTGAAGATGCTCTAAACAAACCAATAGAGACTTTAAATGTTTTTATCGACGACGACCAGATTGAAACATTCAGAAGAAACCTAGAACTGTCTGTTATGGAAAAATCGTTCTACCGACAGTAGAAGTGACAAAAACGACATCGAAACATTTCACAAGAAACTATTTTTATGTTAAAATTGATGTATAAAAGTACAATAAAAAAGGAAAAAAAATAATGAAAATTAAATTCACAATGGGAATTGCAGGAGACTTATCTCCAGAGCTTCTAAAAAAATATAACATTTCAACAACAACAATGCCAGTTTTGCTTGGCGAAGAAGAGTTCTTCGACGGCAAGAACCTAACACCAGCAGACATCTACGCATTTGTTAAGAAAACAAAAATTCTGCCAAAAACTGCTGCGCCAAACGAATTCTATTTCGAAGAGTTCTTCACAGAACATCTTAAAGGCTTCGATGCACTTGTGCACGTTGAAATTTCAGCTGGAATTTCTCTAACATACGAAAACGCAGTTAAAGCGGCAGAGAAGTTTAAAAACGTTTATGTTGTTGATTCAAAAAGTCTTTCAACAGGAACAGGACTTGTTGCAATCAAAGCAACACAACTTAACGATGGAAAGAGAACTGCAAAAGAAATTGCTGAAGAACTTAGAACTGTTTGGGTTCCAAAAAGCCAAGCATCGTTTATTCTAGACAACCTAGAATATATGAAAAAAGGCGGACGTTGCAGCATGGTTCAACTTCTTGGTGCAAACCTTCTTAAAATTAAACCAAAACTTACAATGAACAAAGAAGGAAAACTTATTAAAGAAAAAACATATAAAGGTCGCCTAGACAACGTTCTTGTTGAGCAATATGTGCCAGACCTTCTTAAAGATGAACCAGCTATTAAAGACTATTGCTTTATCACATACACAACAATGGAAAAAGAAACAATCAAAGCACTTAAAGACAAACTTACAGCAGAAGGTTTCAAAGACATTATGGTGACAACTGCAGGCTGCGTGATTACATCGCACTGCGGAGAGGGCACACTCGGAGTTCTATACTTCAGAGCATAACCAACCAAACAAAAACGCCAAAAGGCGTTTTTTTAATTACTAGTTATTGACTGGAATTGGTATACTAAATACATTAGAGAAGTCTAAGTATGCAAGCACTCACAAAAAAACAAAGAAAGATGCAAATGAAAATTCGAAGACGCAGAAGGAGTTCTGGTTTTTTTGCAAGCTTTGGAAAACGAATTCTGCAAATAACCATTGCTGCAGTTATTATTCTTGGTGTTTTTGCAACAGCATTCTATTTTTGGATTTGGCCATTCATTCAAAGACTTATTGATGGAGACGGTGGTGAAATCAACGGGCTGATTGCCCTTCTTGATGAAATGAACCATCCTGTGAACATCACAACACTTGCTCCAAATCGCTTTGTTGGAAACACAGCACCTCAACAAGAAGTTGATTTAAGAACCAGTGCAATAAAAACAATGATGGGCTATTGCCTTTCCACATCAACACAAGTTGATAACGGCGCTGGGTTTGATGTTTTCAACAACGGAATTCCAGCACGATTCGACCAAGAAAAGTTCAGAACAGATTTAAACTTCGAAGCTTTCAACCTAACATCTGGCGAAGTTGGTGCAGTTTTGAATATTGCTCTAAACGACTTCTTTCCAAACATCGACCACTTGTTGATTCAAGAATCTGGCGTAAACTTTAGGTTTGTTGAAATGCATCTAAGTGGCGGAGACAACGGGCTTTTCAATTTGAGAATGGTTTTGCAACTTGTTGAAGGAAAAAACATGACGGCAATGGCAATCTCGGCATTTCTTCCAAGGCTTACATATGTTGTTGTGGAAACAGAAATGCTGATGAACAATGGAAATTTAAATGTTCAAAACACAAAGGTTGGAGTGAACAACTTTTCAGCACCTGCATTAAACGAGTTTCTAAACATTACACTCACCATGTTTGGAGAACATCCACCAACCGGAGTGAACCACACAACCCACACAAACAACCTTGCAAACCAATTGCTAAAAGACAGTCTAGAATGGTTTGAAGAAACATTTGATGCAAATATAACAATAGTGGCGGGGGCAACTCCACAGTTCCGCTTCGCCCCAAATTTATAATAAAAGTGTGATAGAATTGATTATGCAAAAAAAGACATTTATAACAACACCAATATACTATGCAAACGGAAACCCACACATTGGGCATGCTGCAACAACTGTTGTTGCAGACGTTCTTGCTAGAAGTTTAAAACTGCAAGGTGTGGAAGTTTTTTTCTCAACCGGGCTAGACGAGCACGGGCAGAAAAACCAAAAGGTTATTGAAGAAAGAAAAATCACGGCTAAAGTTTATCACGATGAAATTAGAAAAAAGTTTGTAGACTTATTTAAAGTTCTAAATATCGAATACGACGACTTTATTCAAACAACAGAAAAGAGACATATAGATGTTGTTCAAGGCGTTCTTGCAAAACTTCATAAAGAAGGGAAGTTCTTCAAAAAAGAAGACGGCGGACTATATTGCGAAGGTTGCGAACTGTTTCTTGAAGACGACCAACTAGATGCAGAGGGAATGTGTAAAGACCACAAAAGAAAACCAACCCTAATCAAAGAAGAAAACTATTATTTCAATCTTTCTAAACACGCAGACTGGCTAACTAAACTTCTAAACAAAGAAGGGTTTTTCACTGAAACATATAAGAAAGAACTTTTAAACATGATTAAAGAAGGGCTTCCAGACCTTTGTATATCAAGACCGAAGTCTAGAGTGTGGCATGGAATAGAATTGCCATTTGACACAGACTATGTGACATATGTATGGTTTGATGCACTTCTAAACTATCTAACAGTTCTGGGCTATCCAAATGACTTTACAAAACCAAAACAAGAATTTTGGGATACAGTGATTCATTTCATGGCAAAAGAGATTATCAAACCACACGGAATCTTCTGGCCAATCATGCTTAGAGAAATGGGTGTGAACCCACCACACAAAGAATTTGTTCATGGTTTCATCACAGCAGTTGATGGAAGCAAGATGTCTAAGAGTTTAGGCACAGGGCTAGACCCAAGTGTTGCAATAGAACAGGTTGGGGCAGAAGGGCTTAGATGGGTTTTGACAAAAGGTATTCAAGCAAACGATGTTGGAATGGACTATCAAAGCATTGTGAACACATTCAACACAGATTTGGCAAATATTATTGGAAACGCGTTCTTCAGAATATATTCAATGGCGAAAAAATCGTTTAAAGACAGCAAAGTTCCAAAGGCTGCGTTTGATGCTAGACAGAAAAAGTTTATTGATTTAATCAAAAAAGATGTCGCTGAAATTCTTCCAACAGGGAAAGATATAAACGAAACAAGCCAATATGCAAGAAGTCTTCTTGATGTGTTTAGAAACATCAACGTGTATATCGACCACACAGCACCATGGAAGCTCGAAAATGTAGACAAGAAAAACCAAGAACTTTTGGCAATTCTTGAAGCGTTGAAGCTAGCGTTCTCATATGCTGCTCCAGTGATTCCACAAGCGGCAGCGAAAGTTAAAGAAGCAATCGGAAAATGCGGAACAGTTCTTAAAGACGTAGAGCCATTGTTTATCAGAATTAAGTAAACAAAAAACTGGGTTAGCCCAGTTTTTTTAATATTTCAAGAATTTCTGGAAGAACCATTGTTTTGCTGGTTCTAGAAAAGTGCCCACAACCTTCAAAGAAGTGATGTTCAGCACCAATAAGATTTGCATAACGTTCAAGTTCTTTTTTTGAAATCAAATGGTCGTTGTCGGAATACATCGCATGTTTTATTCCAAGAAGCGGTGCAGCTTTTTTTGCTTCTTCTTCGCTTAAGTGATATTCAAGTTTATTAGTAAAAACTTGCTTTACTCTATTTTTTACAAGAAGTTTTGGATTTTTGCTATATCTAAGTTTTCCACAGAACCCTGCAACAGAAATAAATGCATAAACCGAAAGCCCAGTCTCTGCAACAAACTTTGCAAAACTAAGTGTTCCAAGACTATGAGCAACAACTATAGAATCTTTGTTGATAGTTCCGTCTTCCATAAGTTTTAGAAGTTCTTCTCTAACCCAAGGATAGTTTGGGTTTTTGTCGTGCTTGCATGGCATAACAGGCAGAACCACATTATAGCCAAGTTTTTCACACTCGTTTTTAAACCATTCGTGCCATTCAATAATTCCCGATGCACCTGTCAAAATCACAATGTTTTTCATAAAACGAGTTTAGCATATATAAACCGAATCTGCAGAAAATAGACTATGGAAATTCTTTTCTTGATTTTGTCGGGTCTAGCAGGTGGGCTTCTTGGTGGAATGGGGTTTGGTGGCGGAACTGTTCTTATTCCAATGCTTGTGTTTTTGTGTGGACTAAGTCAACATACATCGCAAGCTTTCAACCTTGCAATGTTTTCTGTTGTGTCAATTCTTGCAATAGTTATTCATATAAAGAACAAACTTATAGTAATGCGAGGCGTTTGGTGGATGTTTATAGCAATAGCAGCGGTTGCTTTTGGGTTTAGTTTTGTTTCCAGGTTTATAAACGCTTCATATTTGCAAGTTGCATTTGGAATTTTTTTGATTGCGACGTCCGCAGTTTTGTTTTCGTTTTCAACAATTTCTGGGTATAATAAAGTATAGAAACATAAAGGGGACAGTGTGCAAGAAAACGTATACACAGAGTTTTATAAAGCCAAGCCACTGACTATGGCAAGACTGCAATCAATTTTTGAACTATACGACAAAAGTGGTGCAAAGATTGACAGCGTATGCACAGCAGAAGAAATGAATGTTTTGTTCTCTCTTTGGGAAAACCCAACAAGAGTGGAAGACATTCCGGAGATGATGCTGACAGACAAAATCATTGCCAAAACTGCGCTTAAGGTTATCCACGAAAGATTTAAAGAAGAAGTGGATTTAATCATAGAAAATAATTTTGAAGAAGGAGAGGAATAATCATGGGACTAAAAAGAATGAACGAAGACGTTGGAAGAGTTGTTAAACAATCAAAAAGAACAACGGTTGCATTTTCGGATAAAGTTGCAATGGTGACAGCAACACAAAACCCTCTAAGAGTTGGAGCACCAGCTGCAGAAAACACAGCAAGAATGAAAGGCAACGACGGGCTTTCAGCTTAAATTTTTTGGGGAGAAAATATGGCAAACCAACAAAGAAGAGATTCTAATTTAGAAACCTTAAGAAGTATTCATGGGCGTATGTCTGTAGACACAGAGAGCCCTATTATGAGAATTAAAATCGCAAAAAACGGTCTGTTTGCTGAAAACACAAACAGGTCTCTTCTAAACAGAATTCAGACATATCTTTCAAAGGATATAAACGAAAAGAAATTTGATTTAAAGACATCAAAAGAAAAAAGAGAATACCTTGGGCAACCACTTTTGCAAAGCCCTAAGGTGAAAAAATACGCTAGGTTTGAAAGGGACGACATAAAGTTCATCTAGCATGGTAAATTGGAGGCAAGATTGAGCCACAGAAGCGGTTGGACGCATGAACATTTTATAAGAGAAGGCGGCTATTCGCAGCAGGTTCACGCGTTGCGTGACGTTGGAATGCAAAGCCTCGACCAGATTTTCGGAAAAGGGCAACAAGCGGTCAATATGATGTTTGAAGCAGCCGAGAAACAAATAGAAGAGAAGAACCTCCTTGATAACTATAAAAAGAAACAAGACAACAGCGAAGGAACACCTTGGCCACACCCCAGGCAGGGTCAATCGGAAGATTGACCCTTTTTTATTTGTAGGGGTCGCACATCTTTGCGACCCGAAAAATATTATAAGTTTTTAACTTTTCGTGCTAGAATTAAGTTAATGCATATTCAGAAATTCGAAATAGCCCTAGACCTTGGCGGCTGGGAAACAACAATATTCATCAAAGGCATAGGCCTAGTTTTAAGAGAACTTTCTTCGGTGGCGGTTTTTAGAGAACCAACAATCGAAGACCACTTCAAAAAAGCAAGCACACAAAACCTTTCAGACAAGGCAAACGAAAGTGTTGCTGAAGTTGGAACAAAGGGCGAGCTTGCAACAATTGTTCAGGCAAACGAAGCAGAAGAAAAGAAAGCAACACAACGCGCAATAAAACGAGCAAAAGGCGACAGACAAGAGGGCGATGTTGTTGCAATTGGAAATGACGTAAGAAAAATTTTTGGAAAGACTGGCGAAACTGTAAGCATCAAATATCCAATTGTTGCTGGTCAGGTTGTTGATGTGGAACTTGGTGGCAAAATGCTAAACCACTTTTTATCTAAACTTGCAACAATCAGAGTTGATGATGCGGTTATTAAAGCAACAGTAATCATTCCTTTATATATAAGCATCGACGAAAGAGAAAAGTTGAAAGAAGTTTGCTATCTTGCAGGCATTTCAGAAGTTGAATTTATGCCAAGTGCGGTGTGTGTTCCAGCAGGTTTTGGAAAAGACAGAGGCAAGGGCACATCATATCTTGTTGTAGACATGGGTGCATCAAAAACAGACATTGCAATTGTTGATGGCGATTCAATCGTAAGCGGCGTCACGCTTCTTCTTGGTGGAAAAGATTGCGATGCAAACATCGTGGACTATGTTCAAAAAGTTTATAATTTGAAAATAAGCAGATTCTCTGCAAGAAAACTTAAACACAGCATTGGCAGCCTTATGTCTAAAGACACGGCAAGCCAAGAGGTTTCTGGTGTTGATGTAAACACAAACAGCCCAAGAATTGAAGTTGTTGAAGCTGTCGACATCAAAAACGCTATGTATAATGTATATAACTCAATCGCAGGCGAAGTTGTAAACCTAATCAACAAAACAAGCGAAGAAACACTTAAAGACGTGATGCAAACAGGCATTCTTCTTTCAGGTGGCGCGTCTGCAGTTCTTGGTTTCAAAAACCTCCTAACAAATAGAGCAAAACTTCCAGTTGAAGAATATAGCTACCCTAAAAACGTTTGCATTATGGGCGCAGGCGCATACCTCAACACAGAAGAGAAAAAAGATTAACCAAAACTTTATTAAACTCTATTTATAAATGGAGGTTTATATGAAAAGACAATTTTTATAGGAATGCTTGCACTTATTTTTCCGTTTATTTTGGTGGCATGTGGAGGTGGTGGGAATGGCACTCAATACACAATCACTGCACCAACAGGTGAAGGTTTTGTTTTTGAGCGAGTTGGTGGAACTGGCGATAAAGTAAATAAGGG
>Ga0131853_10005740_pt1 | contig 22430 bp, 14 predicted proteins | sample TergutLab28metaG_FD_92764 | JGI IMG/M metagenome (GOLD analysis project Ga0131853, IMG submission 92764) | Labiotermes labralis P1 segment gut microbial communities from Petit-Saut dam, French Guiana - Lab288 P1 (version 2) (version 2) | ecosystem: Host-associated > Arthropoda: Insects >... | reverse complement strand
GGATACCACATCACCAACAGACAATCCCGCTACATAGCACCAGCACGCCTCAAGTCAGCCTACACAACACAACAAGTACTCGCTAGCTCCTGAAGATGGACGTATTAACGTCTGAAACATGTTCAGAAATATATAATAAAGCAAGTGTCATCTAGTTGGTCAACCTTTATTCAAAAATTACAAAATAATATTACAATACCATTGTGTTACAGTTGTCTACAGTATTCAGTACAGTAACATGTTTTGCAGGTTTGTAGCCTAGGAGCAATAGGCCATACCATATAGCCTAGGTGTGTAGTAGGCTATACTGCACTATCTAGTTTTGTGTAAGTACACTTTCGCACAACGACAAAATCGCCTAACTAAGCATTTCTCAGAACGTGGCTCCATCGTTCAGCGACGCATATCTGTATATATTTACGACACTCTAAGCAAGAATTAGTTCTATAAAATACAATAGCAAATGTAGAGAATAAAACTATTTCCTTAGGTCTATTTTACTACGAGTCACTCCTTACTGATACAAAAACACGACAGAAGTTTTTATTAAACAGAACTGTGACAACAAGAGTTATAATTCGGAAAATTACGAAAGTAAGTAAAGGTACTTTTTGCTCAGGATATGGTGGCTTCCTCTGTCATTGTAATATTGTGCAAGTACAAGAGCTGAAGTTTTAAGGAGAATCTTTCAGATCAAAAGTTGAAATCATTCTGTAAATTAACAAACCAAATTCTAGTCCTGTATATTTGAATCTTATCCAGAAAACCTGTCCGCTCTTACTGTAGTGACTACGAACAACGCCGACAAGCATGTAGAATAAATGTAATAATATCTTGGTCTACTATGTGTTAGATCAGCAGCAAGAAATACAACAGACAGGATAATTACATTTTATACGTAGGTATATTATATTTGTATTATATTTTAAATAAATTGTGAACAAACTTTTAAGAAGATATTTTCATTATTTCTGTCCATGTTAAACTAACCCACAAAATAATCGTCAGTTCACATGTTTGCTTAAGTGTTTCAAAGAAGGTGGTAATTGTATGTACCAAATTTTCGAGGACAGAAGGGTAATTCTGCGTTTTAATGTATATTGAATCCGGCAAGTGATACAAATTGCTGATATGTGCTGTAACCTGCCTATATCCGTGATAAGCTACACCATAAAGCTTAGGCATTATTTCAGTTCCGCTCACAAGTAGTGGCGGAGAAAGTTAGTGTCGTCGTTTTCAGGCTAAATCTGTGCCACTTTCCTCAATTTGTGTTGTTTGAATGAACCTGCAATCCTAAAAGCCTAAAGCTTGTTCAGTGCTTGAACTCGCTACGAATAACATAACACCTTATTTCTGGTTATAAACATGCTGCAGCGCAGTGGGTCCATAGTGTCATGGTGCGGCACAACACAACTGCGCAGCTGAGTTGGGCAACAGCAGCGCTGTGTTGCCCCAAGTTATATAGCGTGTGTATTGAATGGCAGTAAACTTAAATAGTTTGAAAATGGTTTTCTTCTGCGATGTGATGCCGTGTAGAGCCATAGCTGACTACCAATTTTTATGAGGAATTTCAAACAATATCTTCAGAGTGCAACAAAAGATTTTAGGACACTTAGGGCGGTTTGTTTTCTATTCCCAGTAGATCTAAATTGTGCTTGCTTTTTTTGACTTGTGCAAAAACACACTATATAGATATGTTCACATATGAGTCGACGTCGTGAACGCTAAGGATATGTGTGAGAAGAACTACACAGAAAATTTTGAGCGCCAGGACAGCTAGAGGCATAAAGTGGATGAAAGACTACTGGAGAAACAACTGGAGCATTCATCATTTCAGAATCTAAAAAATTCTACTGCAATTGGAAACTACATACACGAAGATAACTGAATTAGTTAAAATGATGCATTCATCACATAATTGGATACAGAAATGACAGACTATGTATTGGAATTAGTGAATGTGTTTTATGGTTTCACACCAAGTGAAATTTATCACATTTCGTATAATTGTTCTAAGGCTAGCCTTAGTAGACATATTTTAACAAAAATCTCACAAGGACCTGTCAAAGACTTGTGAGCTGTCTTTCTGAATATTCTTTAAGGAATTAGCCTAATTAAGTCAGAAGTCACTAACACCAGTTAATAGATTTTTTAATCGCGATGAAGTCAGTAAATACATTAACAATGAAGGGTTTCTTATGTAGAGACAAGTATTTGGAAACAAATTTAATACAGACCAAACAGGCATACACAATCTTCAACAAACTTTTAAAATTTCAATTCCGAAAGGCCAAAGTTTGGGAAGATGTAGTTCTCCAGAAGAGATAAAAGTTGCAATAGTTTATGCAGTGAGTGTCTCTATTACTTTAGTTTCACATACGTTGTTAGTTTATTCCAGTTTGCCGCCTCTCCACACCTCGAAAAGAATGGTCCTGTTGAAGCTTCGTTCTGACAGCGAATGGGTTGATGAAGAAGCTTTTTCCACTCGCTACAACTTTTTAAGGAATTGTTTCTAAACATCTACCGACAATCCAGTTCTTCTTATAGGAGACAATCATGCAAGACATGTCGTTCTAAATCTTTTGTTTATTGCAGAAATAATGGGATAATCGTGATCTCAAGTTAAAGTTACACATCGCGTCGTTCACAGTCACGTGATCTTGCGTTTAACGGACACCTGAAAGCTACTTTTAAGAAGTGTGTTCTGTAGTTGAAGAGATGTAAGTATGGAAAATATTAGACAAAAGTGACTCATTTTTCGGCAAAGTCAATCTTATATTTGCTACAATTGAAAATTGAGTGTCCGGATTTACAGCTAGAAATTCTCGCCTTCTGCATCCAGAGAGGTTCGCGGAAGGCAAATAAGAGGACAAACAATAAATCAAAAGTATAAAACATTTAAATGAACAATGTGACAACACAAGTCAATGCACAGTATGTGGTAAAATCTGCACCATAGCCTTGTCGGTCCAGAACTTAAAATATGACACAAATTCTGCTGTTGCCAAGAAGTATGTCTTCAAAACGTACGGGCATATCTAAATCGGACGTAAAAAAATAATTCTATAATTTTAACAGAAAAGCTTAACGAACGATAACCATAACGTTTGGAAGAAAAAAGGAAAAGAAGAGAGAGGGAGATGATATTATACGGAATTAGAGAATAGAATAAGACAGAAATAGAACTTGCATCACGAAAACAGAATGTAAGAACAGTAAATCTCAGAAAGTTGAAGAAACTGATGAAAGAGGATTTTATGATAATAATGAGCTGTACGATATTGATACTTTCATATACACGTGCATTCAGTCTATGAAGAATGTGAACAAGATAATGAATTCTCATACACTGTGTTAAAGTGGTTCAGACTGGACTAACACAGAAAATAGTGCGCTGGACTCACCAAACAATTATACCCATAAATTGTGCAACAAAAATATTGTCAGAAATCTAAATTATACTACAGGTCCATAACACCTTCTGCAGTAATTCATGTTACAGGTTTATGCAGGTATAACATGATTTCAAAATGTATTCATACTTCTGGAGTTATCAGTTACAGAATTTTTTTATTTCCCAATCACAGCACGGATATGACATTAAGTTCTGTTTAATCCCGGTAAGTTCTGTTAAACAGACGTGTAAAATCGGAAATTAAAAAAGTTGATATGACTGGGAAGAATTATACAATACTGCTGAAAGTTTGATGCAATTCCGTGCAAATTCATTCTTCAAGTGTTTGTTGTCTCATTATTCGTGCTTCGTTCATAATCAGAAATTATTACTGGACAATACAGAAAAATAATTGAAGAACGAAATGTTATGTTGTCCTAGTCGTATGTTTAGTCCTGCAGTTGGTAATGACACTTTTCTGAAGTTCGCAGGATTCGACCAGACTCCATTGTTTTCACATATTGTATTTTGGTGACATAAGAAACTCCGATTAGCAATCAGCTATAATCTAAACATTTTGCACAGATTGCTCTATCTATTTGTAATATATGCTTTGTGTTTTCTGTGACGTAGAAACTGGATTTTAAAAAAGTCTAGATAAAGTTAGGTTTTAGATAATTAATACAATACAAAAAAATTCGTAACACTCATTTACCCTAAATATTTCCTCCAAGTAATAACTGAATTACTGTTGAAACTAGGTAATAAATTACGATGGATGTACTACGGAGGAATTATACAGATTTACCGAGGGGATCTGAATTCAGTTGTATAATATGGTTTCAAGGTACACAAAAAAGTGTTATTTCATTTACGCCCATAAAATGTAGGGGCCACACTGTGACGTTTTTATAAAACCCGCACCTGCTCAACAACATGGTGTGCAAACCTCTGGTAATGGACTTCACACAAATCAAAAAATAAGTGTGTCAGTTACAGGTAGAAGAGCATTGGCGGTTCTGAATAGCGTTTCACTTTCACTGCGACGATTTTCAAAAGACTCCCATTTACGTAATAAATTTTTATGAATATCTATCACACTGAAAATATTCCATATCGAACGAATATTGTAGAAAATACGGCAAAAAGTCATCTACCTCAAAATAAAGTGCGAATAACGGCACTGATTTGTAGAAAACTCACACCTGCATCACGGTATTATGTAGAGATTTTTCTGTACTAAATTTCACTTAAATCTGTCCAGAAATATAGAACCTACCGGTAGTAAATAATTTCTCCTAGGCTGTATCTGTAGCTGTCACTGTCTACTTTCACCAAACTCACTCTTACACAACGACGTCTCCTCCAGACCTCTTACACCAGATTTCATATCAATCCGACAAACTGTTTAGTCTCTGATACTACGTCCTAGACGGGCAGAGAGACATAAGTCTTTCAAAATTGGCCTAATAATGTTGATGTAAGTAAAGAAATATACAAATGAAACATTTGTATATGAACGGACATAACATTGATAGCGCATGTATATAAAACCCCTCAAAGAACTTCATTTATACATGGGAATTCAGTTTTGTGATATACAGTACAGTTATTTCATCCTTATTATAAAGAAGAATCCGATAATACTCAGGATATAAATCTTAGCTTATTCAACGAATCATACGGAAAACTCAAAAACACTGGACAGCCAGTACGTGCAGTGCTACCGTATGAAATCAAGTGATAGTAACCACTCTGCTTTAGAGGGTTAAAATTATGCTTTACTGCAATAAACGTCTCTTCATTTTCTGCGAAATGATATTAGCCTATAGTTCAGTACCGAATGATAATGCCTAAAGAAACGTTTTCAATAACGTATTGTTTAGAAAGCATTTTGAGAGTTTACTAACCTTCAAATATTTTTTTTTAATTACAGCGCATGTACTATGTTAGAGGAAGGAGTCCTTCTGAGTGTTGATTACGAATATGTATCTGTGGAATATAACGTTTTGTAGTCTGGTAGATGTGTAACGGCGTTTCAGGGAAGCCTTTACACAGTTTTACATTCCGTCACTCCATACTTTCAGATGTTTTAATAACATTTTACTTCGTATAAAAATTTTCAATATTTTTAATCATATGTTACTCTACACTAAATACGGACACTTGATGCAGTGTCGTTAAATGTATCGATCCACTGACAAATTAAGCTGAATGAAGTAATGTCAAACTGTATACTGTGAAACAATTTTCGTGGAAGGTATCCACCGTCTAGAACAAACATGAATCCGATGGACAGCATTTTTAATATCAGAGTTCAAGATTTACCAATTGCTTATCAAAGGAGAAATTTCAGATCAGCTGTTGGTTATTAGGTATTATTAAAAGTTCATTACAAAGCACAAAAAGGACGCCAATATGGAGGTAACATATCTGTCTGTCTGTGGACTTGTATCATTGACTAAGAGAATGTAGGTATTTCCAGCAAGACTGCAGCTCATTTCATTTAATGAATATTTATCAGCTCATCGTATTCATTAAAGACGCTAATTATAATTACAATTCCAAGAAAAATTAATTGTTTTATATTGGTGTCTTTTAATCTTAATGGTTATTATGGTTCAAATCCACCGCTTTAATAACAGTTTGTGAGCAGATGGATGGAGGTACACCTGAGGACATGGCGATATGACCGAAATATTTAGTGAACATAAATGTGGGAAAGTGTTCACAAAACGTACTTCTTGTAACTGCAACATAATAATATAAAGTGGCAGGACATTTTACATGCATATATACGTTCCTTCTGCGAACATGGAAGGCTACCAATAACAACTGTCCGGCAATTCCGATTTTCAGCAATTTCAGCCCAAGTGTGATTCCAATTTCAAAAGTTGTAAGTATTTTAAGCCGTTTAAAAATTTCTGATGCACTACGAAGTAAAATATCTTTTTAAAATTCGAATAAACGTTGCAAATAATAAGTTTTGGAATTCTCTCTATTTCATAATTGTTAGTGTTGTTCTTAATGTTGCTAGAGACATTAACTTGCCACAACAACACACGTCAGAGCTTCACACACTTAAAACATAAACACAATAAATCAAATAACTCACCAATTGTTGACATGTATAGAAAAAGTCCAATGCAAAGAATCGTACGGTAATCGAATCCAGGATCGCTGATGAATAAATTCATAGTTGAAGTGTCTTGCTCCCGACAGCCACGTTAATCCTGGGACTTCAGGTCAGGGATGAGAGGATTGAATTCTAATAACTGCAAATCCTCGTGTATATCACTTCAGCTTCTGTTCACTTCATTTCCTCACAGTGATTGCAATGTAAATTACCCCCGTTGCTTCCAGACATTCACAAAAATTTACTCAAATGTGAAAACTTGATTGTACCTTATATTGATATTACAAAGCGTGTGAGAGTTTATGTGGGTGTTTCATTTAATTTCTTTTAATTAAAGCAAATCAATTTCAAACACCACTATTTCGAGTGTCTTTAAAAATGTTACGCATCACTTCTGCTAAAATTACAGTTCCAACAGTTACTCTTCTAAAAAGGATACACATTTGACTATACACACAAATATAAACACTTTAAACACTTTCACCTTTAACACAACGAACATTTAATATCATGCTGCTCAGTACTTCAGTACAGTGGCTTGTCAACTGCAAAGAACTTGCCAGTGACAGCCATTGAATAAATACGTTACAAAATACGTCAGTTAAGTACCTAGTTCAGTGTAGATAATCCTTTAAAATGAACACTTTTGTGTAATGCATGTTATACTGAGAAGTATTAATGTAGTATTATTACACTTATTCATATGCTTACATTAAACTCTTAAAGACATTTTTCTTATCTCTATATATTACTCTTTTAAATTTCGAGAAGAAAGTAACAAAGTCTGTAGAAGTACCAGAGATCACTAAAAGGCTGAGCATACAGACACACACAACAGTAGAGATTTATCTATACTACGCCCACACAGAGCAGGTGAATTGATTTGGGCTGTCAAATTCAGGTTGCCCGTTAGCACGTGGGGACTGACGCCGAGAGATGGCGGACGTTCTAAAGGCGACGCGCTACGCCCGAATGCGCGTCCGTTACTGTTTTGCTAGCTCGCGAGTTAGCTGACTCGCTCACTACCCCGGGGAGATGTCTGCTACCACTGACGCTGCCGAAGTACGTAACATTTTGGCGGGGCAGCTTTCGATAGACAAAAGGAACAGCGCAGACGCAGGCAATGGAGAAGTGTTGCTTTAAGTTCGTATAAATTATTTTTCCGATTCACTGCAATTTTTCTTACTTGAAGTTTAATTCGCTGTGATTTAACAATTTCACACACAAAGCTAATAGTATGTACAACCAGCTTCGGCTTTTTCAGCATCTAAAGTTAGCCACACAAAACGTGAGTGTATGCAAAGAGTTAACCAATATTAACCGGTCTGTCTTCATAATGATGATCTACGGTGTTTAACATGCGGCAAGATTCTAAAATTCTTCTACCATTTATAAGAATTGTAAGTATGAAAATGCAAGCTTTTTATGGCATTAGTTGAATTGGCTTTACCTTATACAGTTAGTTGTCTATACAAGCCTCTACTGTCAATACGTTTATATTAGTTTCACATTCGTACCGTGCATCTTGATACTTCCGAACAGTGCAATATGCAAGCATCAACAGGACCTTCCAGTATATGCACCTTCATCACCGATTTAATCACGCGCCGATGTGCCATATTGACTATTTTAACAAAGTGTAACACTAGCAAGAGCGGATAGTGAGCTCCCTGAAGATGGTGTGACTGCACCGAAACATGTTACAGTTATTTTCATGTAAATTTTAATATTTTTTAAAGACAATCACTTGTGCAATCGTTGGTGAAGAAAACATTTTGACAAAATATATATATATATATTGACAGTAGAGGTTTGTATTAGACAACTAACTGTCTAAGGTAAAGCTTTTATATGTGTGTGTGTGTATATATATATATCTATACCTCGCCGTGGCTGTAATGCTAAGAATATGTTTAAAGAACGAAACAGAAAATGCCGGTAAATTCATCCGGAATAAATTAATGCTTTTTCAAAAGGCCAATAAAAAAGGAAATATCCAGTATGGTGATGGTGTGTAGGCATATAAAGACCCACAGTGTTAATACCAAGAGCTTATCTATGATATAATTAAATGTATACGAAAGTGTGTCACAAATTTTGAGGACTCTTAGATCATTAGAAACTCAATTATATACTAAAAATGTCCCAGATCAGTGCATTAAAGGAATATTTATTTCTATGTAGCAGACAAATAATGCATAGAGGCATATTTTTCGGTGTGCATTTGTTGGTATACTGCATAGATTTAAATATTCAGTTATATAGGTTCATCTGCAAGCAGAGGAAAAATTAGCTGAAGTTATATGTTGCATGACCAGAAAGTAGGACAAAATGGAAATTCCTACATGCATGTGTAACAAGTCTTTTGAGAGTGTAAAAGTACGAGTAAACTGGAGTGACCTTAATAGAATAAATTCCAACATTTAGAACATATTGCTTTATGGAACATGCCTTCACTACACAGTGCAACGTCCCCTATTTTCTTGTTGTCTATCAACATAGGTCTACATACTGATTAAACAGAACACAGGCGATGTACCTATATATGTAACATTCAGGCGCGTTCTCTTAACCATTTTTGCTGTGAAAAGCTAGTATGTATTAAGTACTACGGAAGTGTTCCATTCTTGCCTTAGTTATGAATCACGAAATGCACAAAGGCCATACTATATTGTCTTCTGTAGCCTGTCTGTCTCTACCATATTTTTCTACATTATCTCATAAACGGCACAATTTTCGAAAAACGTTATTGAATATAACACATGTGTTTTGATTTTCTCTACAACTTTTGTAAGAAACACTTCTTATTCTAAGAAGAATTGAACGAGATATGATCAAAAACGTATATTGGTCTTCATGTAAAATACTCGTTATTCTAGTCAGTTTTTTATAAAACTGGAATTTTCTCGACAGATTTTCGAAAAATACTCAAAGATCAAAGTCACGAAAATACGTCCGGTGGAAGCCGAGTTGTTCTATGCGGGCGGACGAACGGGTGGGCGGGCGGAAAAACATGGCGAAGTTCTTCGTAACTTTGCCAATGCCCCTGGCAATTGCTATGATTGTACCTGCCGATCCCTGTAGCCGCGCCATCTAAAACGTATGTCTCCGGTCGTTCGCTAGCTGGGATTGCGGTTTCGAAACCCGCCGTGGGCACGAATACTGCCTGCTGTGAATATTATTTGTTGTCAGGTAGAAATCTCTACCACGGGCCAATTGCTCGTCCAAAGGAGTCCTACCGTGTGTGTGTGTGTGTGTGTGTGTGTGTGTGTGCGTGTGTGTGTGTGTGTGTGTGTGTATCACTGAGTGCAAACAGTGGCAAAAATAACCCTCTGCACCTACAGTTTCTTAACAAACCTTGGAAAATCAATATATGACAAAATATTATAAAGGCCATCGAAAATAGTGTGTGAGGATTTGGTTACGGTTTATATGAAGATGGCGCACTTCTTTATTCATAAGGCGGGCGCTTTATGAACAAAGAAGTGTGCCTTCTCGCTGCATAAAATGCGAAGACTTCTTAATCCGGCGACTGACAATCAGTTTCTCAAAAACAAGTTATTTACTTATCTTGAAAGAGAATGATTGTGACGCTTTTGAGGTTCAAAGAGCAGCGTTGATGAAATCGTGTGTGGTACTGAATAGTGTCACCTGGTAAACCATCCACTATTCGAGGATCTTAACGCCAGGAGGGCTGCTTCATACTGAAGGCAGGGAACGTTGCATAATATTGCAGAATATGACGTCTTGAAGATTTTTATAATTGTAATAGCGTAAATGTTTGATAATTAGAAAAATTAATAGTCCGAATTGACGGCGAAAATTATACTTTAAATTACTGTAAATGTGCAGGATTCCTTTGTTTACAGCTGACTTGAAGACCGGTTCTTCCCTCAGACAACCAGATTTCTAGCTGTCTCTTTTCTTACTCTGCTTTTCCTACATCTATTTATTTGCAGGTCTCTTGCCACATCTTAATTACACAACTTCACTCCTTTGTTGCAGCCGAGATGTCGACATCCCCTAAGTTCAGTTACAGGATTCTTAATTAATCTACGAACACAGACAGTTTTCCTTTAATTATGTTTGTAGAAAACAATTGCTTTCTCATTTTTCGTATTTTGTGTTACTATTTTGCATTCAGCATCTATTAATTTGCCCTACTCAAAGTGATACGACACTTCTGATTGACAACATACAGAGGGAGATATGTATAAAATGTTTTCTATAATTTCGGCCTCATACACTGTTAGAAATATGGTTACAACGTCGGAGTTCTTATTCAATAATTCCAAATTTTAGTCTATATCATATACAATCTACCAAAACGTACATTCACTGATTATATCGGAAGTCTGAACCATGTTTTTCCTCGTAATTTCAAAGTAAGTGTCTAAGTCCCAGGATTAGAGTCCTTTTTCTGAAAATATTAGTTCGTTAAGCAGCCAAGAATTTCCCAGCACTTCATGGAACCCGAAGGTTCCTTACTGTGTTCACATCAGCCCGCCGCTTATCCATAGCCTAAATTAGATAAATCCATTAAACGCCCTCCCATCCCTCCTCCCTAACTTCCATTCTAATATTATCGTTCCACCACACTTAGGTCTTCCAATCGGCCCTTTTCCTTCTGTTTACCCACCAAAACTCACTGTGCACCTTATGCCCCGCCAATTTTTCCTTCCTTGTTGGATCACCCGGTTAATATGTGGTAGGATGTACAGTTTTAGAAATTTTAATTATGCGGTTTTGTCTTTCCCCTCATTACTTCCTCCCCCTTAGGCCTAAATATTTTCCTCACTGGTGTTCTCGAAATCCCTCAGTATAGATTCTTATCTTAACAAGCAAGACCAAGTTTCCCTCCCATATGAAACTGAGGCAAAATCATAATTTTGTATATTTTCATCTGTAAATTTATTGGTATCATACGTGAAGACAATATACTCTGGACTAAATGTTATCAAGCATTCCCCACAGTTAATTTGCTCTTAAATTTTTGCATGCAAGTATTTTTGACTTGTTAGTGTCTTTCAGCATTATTCCAATTTTGTCACTTTTTAAGGATTTATTAGCTACTTTATTTAGTGATTTTCTCCGTAAACTCATGGCGTCCAAAATGTAACTTTTACATATAAAGCAAATCCTGTAAAAAGATTGTTATTAAGTTAAGGATAAGGTTCCAACCACAGTACCAACAGAGTTGTACTGTAACCTACTAGACGAATACCGACACTCTGAGGGATCCTGCAAATTCCGCCATCAAGGAAGGCCCATCACGATGGTGGATGCCAGTAAATTGGGCATTTCAAGAGACGTCTGTCTGGAGGTGTCTTGAAAATCCTCCCATGTAGACGCACAAAAAGAATCTCGGGTTTTAGAAAGTTACGCTAATGAGAGAGACAGAAGAATCCTTGAAAGTCTGTAAACTTATACCAGATTAAGCAGCCTCGCGTACCAGATAGCAGCACGTTGGAAACTGTTGCGATACAAAGCAAAGAGGAGCAAAAACGTAAAGCAATATATCACATGGCAAAACACGAACCACATACAAATGCAAAATAGAAAAAAAAGCGTGTTATTCATGTAGCACAGACCCATATTATCTGTATAAAAGTCATTATCATCATCATCATCATCATATATCTTTCATGGAGTTGGGTCACTTGTTGACACGTTCCGGTCTCACTTATCCAGAAGTCTCTTCAAAGGTCTACCATGATTCCTTCTGTCAGTTGGGGAAGTTGTCAAGGAATTTTCAGAACTTAAGAGGGAAAAGCGTTTTGAGGATTGAGAGCTACCTTAAAAATAAACTCCTATAATTCGTGACGATTACTGCTGACCTTACTTGAGGATGGGTGGTCTGCTTTTAGTTAATTTCGTCTGCTTACCTCGGCGTCGAATTGCGAATTCGGAACTCAGAAAGACTGCCACCTTAATTTCAGGACTTGTTATTTAAGTCTGTTGCTATTGCAGGTTGCACCTCTGAACTTCATTAATTTTCCAAAAGAGAGGAGACATTTATTCATTTTTTTAAATAAAAGTGGTCTATCTTACTTTTTTAAATTAAAACTTCATGTACACGAGAATTTTATTTTAGAATATGAAATGCGATTGTCCCTTCTGACCATACAGAAATTAATAAAACCTGATAAAATATTCAATAATTATTGTCTTAAGACGCAGTGCTAAAAAAGGAACTGAGGAAAGAGTTAAGGTGAGTACATTATCTCTCTCCCTCCATACAAAAAGAGGCAACCATAGCTAAGTTTTGTACCAAGATATGTAATTAATAATTTTAATTATACTGTAGCCAAGCCAGTGTTAATTCGTTAGAAACAGCTACTGGGGTCAGCCTGCTCCAGTCCCTGTTGACATTTAACGACACAGTTAACAAAAGAGGGAATGAAGTGCCATGCCCACCCCCCCCCCCCCCCCCCCAACCCAAAAAAACCCCAACCCAACCCCACACCCCCACACCCCCCACCCCGCATCACAACCACTTACAACACCAACAGAAACAACAAAAAAAAAAAGGGAAAAAAGTGCCCCGCCCCCCCCCCCCCCCCCCCCCCCCAAACAAAATACTTTCACCGCAACTACTCGACACTTGGCACGACAGCAGTTTTACTTACCCATTCAAAGCGTCGATGAGTACAACGCAGAATAGTCACTTCTCATTAAATACACACAATGACAGTAATTCCCGTCGCATAATGAGTTTATTATTGATTTTACTTCAGACCCTCTGAATTCCGTATCACGCATTGCCTTTCGGATATGAAAGTCGGTCTGACACATTAAGTAAAGAACATAGACTAGAACTGAAATTTACCGTCTTCTGGGTTACCGCTAAATACATAACTGACTCTACAGAGAAGAGTCCTTCCTGAGAACTAAAAATCCTTATCTAGTCCAGAAATGCCCCGCATTTTACGGAACCTGTAAGTTCATTACCGCATTCACAATTGCCCGCCATCTGTCCCTATCTTGAGCCACATCAATTCAGCTCATGCCTTCCATACCACTTCTTGAAGCCCACCTTCATATTATCTTTCTATCTACGCCTAGGTCTTACCAGTGGTCTTTTTCCCTTAGGTCTCCGCACCAAAATCCTTATGAAACTCTCTTGTATTCCACACGTGCCATATGACCAGTCAATCTCATTCTTTTTTATTTCATCAGAACAATAATATTATCCGACGAGTACAAATCGTGACACTCCTCGTTACGCAATCTTATGCCCTGGCTTCCTACAGAGTGTAATTTGTTAGAATACATGGGAGTTGCTATGGAAGCTTCCTCTGAGACGTGGTACTTACGTACCAACCTATGGGGCATCACACCATAAGGACATAATCTTAATGTGTAATGGCATAACAACGTAAAATCTCACCGTGATTAGTGGTGTTCGAGACCATTCTGCTGGCGAAAATACTTGGGCCTGAGAGAAAGTACAAGGAGGATGGAGAAAAATACGTAATGGGGGACGGCATTATTTGTATTTCTCGCACAACATTCTTATTATGAACAGGCCAGAGAGAACTTTATAGGCAAGGATTGTAGCAGGCATGGGAAAGGTAAGAACTGCATGCAGAATGTTGATAGTAAATGTTGAAGCAAAAAGACCGTCTTTAATATGCAGACAAAAATTGGATAATTATATAAAAATTGTTTTTTCACACACTTTTATTTCAGATGCACACTGTGCATTTGTTGCTATCAAAGCTTATTTGTTTACCAACTGATGCACAATTGAATTGTCTTAAAACAATTTTAAATTTACATTAATTTTAACGTAAATTTAAAATTGTTTTTAATACAATTGTGCATCAGTTGGTAAACAAATAAGCTTTGATAGTAAAAATTGTTGTTGCATAAGTAGAGTGGAAAACTCTTTCAGCTCTGCTCAGTATGTTATGTAACTTTCGGGTTCCATAAAAGGCAGGTGCTTCTGAATATCATATGTAACACCAACAAATATACTGTCCTATAATTCATACATAGCAACTTTGACAGAGCTCCTACATGTTTCGGCTTTATTATCTCGACATCTTTAGGGAAATGACATCAACATTTCTTTAAAATATACAGCAGTGCATTAAGTCACAATAGGCGTGCATATATTGTAGCAACAATAGTGCAGAATGTTTCAGGTTTTGGTTAAAATTATGCGCATAAATATATCATAATTATGAAACCGTACTAGTAATAGAGTTTGGTTGACAAAATTGTTAAAATTACACATGTCTATGTTATAATTATATTTTGTGTACAAACATCTGTTCTTTCTTGATCCAAAATGGATCCCATCCCTGTATGGTGTGCTTAGAATGACTGTCCCTGCGCTTCTTGAGTTTAATGGTTAGAAATCACTCAGTCGGTCTTATATTCCAAATAGTTTGTCATTGCGCATGAAATTAATTTTCTAATTCTGTAGCGCTGTGGCCCAATAAGGGCCATGACCTCCTCACTTTTTAGCTTTCTAGATCACACACAACGACGCACCACAGTGAGTAGGACCCCTCTTGAAGTGTGATCACCTCATCGCAAATACCTCAACACACAACAATCACAAGAAACAAACATCCGGGCCCACATCGGGATTCGAAACCGCAATTCAAGCAAACGAACGGCCGCAGACACACACCTTAAACCGCGTGATCATTGGGATGGGCTACAATTACGTTCAAAATAGTAATTATCGGTACTTATTGAGTTTTCTGCTCCTACTTCCCGCAATATGCTCAAGAATACTTCAAATGTTCAAACAAAAATTAAATCAGTCACGTCGCACTCCGAATTGTAACTACAAAGTGTTAGGGCATGATTTACCCTGCCATAATACACAAATAATTATTTATATACTTCGTATGTTACAATTACGTTTCACGTTTCGCCTCTTTTTCCCTTCTACTTCACAGATTCTATCGAAAATTTGAAAATAGTTATGCCTTAGTGATCTGTCTTCCTGTCTACTCCTTATGCGCCAACTCTTAGCAAGAAGTACAGCTTCGGAGGATAGATTCAGCAGAGCATTAAGGTCACCAGCCGTGAGAAAGAGCACTACATAACAATTCCTCCCGCGACTTCACTGGCCTGGAATATACTGTAATCATCTAAATGAAATTTCTTACGCTCCAAATCAACTTCTCTGTCTGCAGTATCTATACATCGTTCTTTCTCTTCAACGTAACTTTTTCCCCCATTCATTTCCTTTTCATTTCTTTCTTCTGTTCATTATATCTCCCAAGCGCGCAGCTACTTTGTGTTAGCACAGTGTTGACAGCCTTTCTCGCCACCATTCTTTGTAAGATCTCAAGAGAATCAACCAAAACAAAAGGGCCAATGCAAGATTTGGGGTTCTCATAATGCCGCAGACGAAGGTTCAGGTCTTCTGGTATGTTACGCTCTCTCGCTACTCGTGGTTCCCAAAATTTCGAAGGAAAGTGGCGCTTTCTCCAACGAGTCAAGGAGGCTCTTCGTTCGAAATTTTAAAAACCACTCACCAGTGACATTGCACCACATCCCACGTATTCCTCTGACCACCCACCAACGTGAAACTTTACTTTTTTTGGATCGGTTATCCTGTGACGTGGATAAAAGACACTCCATGCCCTCACACATAAAAGTCGTTAATTCTTGCTATGTTATCAGTTTGCATTCTAGCAATGACGACTGGTATTCGTTACGGAAAAGACAATGTTGTAAACATAACTGCAATGGGAGAAGTTACGAGTAAGTGTGGCAGTATCTACGTGTGCCGAAAAGTTGAAAGCGTGCCCCTAAATATTGACAATGTTTAGGGAATAAAATTTTATATACATGGGTCCGTGCATCGTGAATCGAATTTAACAATTTTCCAACTAGATGCGATTTATTCAGTTTATTACATTTCTGTAGGCAGCTCTACATGTTTCGGGTGTTGACACCCATCATAAGGAGCTCGTACAGCTGTGATTACAGCTTCTGGTACTGATTAACCGGATCTACTACCATCCGCTTTAGTTGTTGAGTTGGAACTAAAAAAAAGTTCAGGGAATACTACAGTTATTACTTCTTCTTCTTTTTCTGACACTACAAACCTACATGACTTTTAGTCTTGTGCACCAGATTATTCCAGGCTTTTCTATCTTCGACTAGTTGGCTCCAGTTTCTCAGTTTTCGTTTCTGCAGTTAATGTTATAGCTCATTAATTAGCTCAGAAAGTAAACATTTGTCGCTCCAGGACTTTTATGTTTAATTTCGCAGTTGTTCCTACGATTACTTCAACCTGACGCCATGAAGGCCTACAGTGTTATGGAGGTACAGTTACGTGCATTCTGAAATACGTTATTAATTCGAGGTGAATGGTAAGGTGAAGGCATCGGCCGCTATAACCCCGGCTAGAAAGCCCTGGTACTCACTAAGCAGGAGGCTGATTTTACTCCATAGTTGGTCTTATGCTTTAGAGGAAAGAAAAATTTCTTCTCCCCGAAGAAAGATAGTAGATATAAATCTTGTGTTTCGTTTTTCTCCTTAAATTTTATGCTTCAAACATTTTTGTATCGATAAATATTTAACGAGTTGCACTAGAGATGCGCGAAGAAACATTTGTTCACCTTCAAATAAAATATCGTTATTTCTTTTTAATTTCAATTAGAATTGGTATGTTGGTATGTGTCTACAAGTTTTATCGCACATACCAATACCAAATTTTATGAAAATCCTTTCAGCCATTCTCCACGTTCTACAAGCGGACAGATAGATATTACCGAGCTAAAAGACGGACATTCGTTTGCAACTGTCCTTCGCAAAGGGAACAAAAACCAACGGAAATATTCACGATGCTTTTGATACAAGCTTTTGAATAAGATCAGGACATCAGCTTTTATTCGTTCATGTTCTTGTAATTCAGACTGACTAACTCCGTGAGTAACAGCCTTGGCAAGGAAGGGCGTGCTCAGCAAGTCAATAAATTCTTCGCTATTTCTGCAAATCTAATATCGATTATCACCTTCATAAGTGCCTGTAACGTTTCCCTATTTTAAACCAAATGAATCAAGTACAGACACACTTTAATATTATCCTCCCTTCTAGGCCTAGGAATCCCAATTAATTTTCTTTTTTTTTTTTACTTCTTCTACTAAAATATTTTATGTATTTGGCTTTATTTCCATGCGTATTATATGGCCTTTCCACTCAATTGTCATTGATTTTAAACCTTAATGACATATAATGAAGAATAAAAAGAGCATCAAGAGAATAACATATCATGACTGGACTTTCTTAGGTTAGGTTTCATTCACAATATGCTTCACCAAATTATATCCACATTACTTACATTGCTAAAGTAATAGTGGAGCTGGTTTAGATTCCCGTTAAATATAATCATTACTTCGCATTTGGACTACTTACAGCCGTCATCAGCAAACAGATAAAATGTAAAAGGACATGCTGTAAGAAACAAGACAAACAATGTAGGTACAACGTATCATTGAGGCGCGTTCGTGCAGCCATTTTTGCAGGGGAAAAGCAATAAGTATTACATATTCTGAGTGTGTTTTTGTAGCCTTAGATACCCAGCATGCAACGCGCATGGGCCATATTGTCTTCTGTGACCTATGCTGCTCCACAATATTTTTCCACATTACCTCATAAATGATACGAATTTGGAAAAAAGAATTGTTTTGAAACTAAAATTTATTTTGATTTCCTCCACAACATTTGTCTGAAATATTTCTCATGCTAAGTAAATCAGAGCGAGATGTAATAAAAAATGTATATTGATATTCGCGTAAATTGTCCGTTATTTTTGTCGGATTTTAATAAACGTTGACTTATACAGAACAGATTTTCGAAAAATGTTCAAATAAATTTAATGAAAATGCGTCCAGCGGGAGCCGAGTTGTTCCATGCGGACGAACAGACGGACAGACAAGACATGACAAATCTAATAGTGGTTTTATGCAATTCTACGAACACACCAAAAAATGAATTCAGTGTCAAAGATTTTCTGTGATCCTGAGAATGGGAAATTATTAACTATGTGAAAAGATGAAACAATTTCAATAAATATAATATCTGAGTATTATGTCAGTTTGGAGCACAGTCGCTACAAGAGATAAGCCGCTCATTTCATCATTCAAGAATTCTGTCTCTCGCGCAGTTTCTATGTTCGGTGAGGTGTTTAAGTGTGCCACAAACAGAGAATATTTTGCTAAATACAAATTAATTCATAGGTCTGTGTAATGAGTAACGAAGTATGGTTACTGTGAAGTAGTGACAGAAATTTTGAATGCAGCAATAATTCGGGTTACAAACTTAGTTCTTTCCTTGAAGATTGCTCCTAACGTGAAAATTCCTAAAATAATATCCCATTCTGGAGGACAAGAATTTCTCATTAAACTTGAAAGTTTGACAGCCGATGCAAGACATATAACTATTATTCAATTTGTATACCTAAATAACATTGTTAGCTATTAACCTATGCGTGACCAATAGTCACCATCATTTAACTTGTACAGGAAATACATAAAATATCAGTAAAACACTTATTACAAATACTACGCGCAAAAATTTGATGTAAAATTATTAATACTGTTAATAATTAATTCAAAATAACACTACGAGAATATTGAGAGAAACATCGAAGCTGATGTGATGCTGCTGCTTCTGCGCAGACCGCACAAAAATGGAGTGGCAGAGTGTGCACTCGACAAGATTCGAGTATCGAAGAGTGCTGAGAAAAGGTGTCGGGAGCAACGATTGGTTTGCGAGAGGAAGGGGTTCGTACGAGAACAAATTGGTTAGCAGTCTTAAAAACAGTTATTTGTTTGCGTATCTCATGTAATTAAAAATAGAGTAAAATGATTTATCGGACACTTGGAATTAATGTTCTATTTACGTGGATGTCATCACAATTCAAAGGCCACTCAATAACTCAGGCGATTAGTCTTTGGAGGTCACACATTGTTGAGGTTTCTGTATCACACTCACTTCGACCCACACACACACACACACCTGATAGGACTCCTCGGAACAAGTGATCAGCCCGTCGCAGAGGCCGCTGCCTACACAATACACAACAAACACACACCTCCATGCCCTTAACGAGTTTCTAAATCGAATACACAGCAATCGAGCGGCTCCAGACCTACGCCTTAGACCACATGGCCACCGGGATCGTCAAACCTTTGGTTTACAGGAGTAAATATCAAATCAAGTGGATAAATACACTTCAGAACCCCTCCATACATTCAGACAGTGCCCAGAAAATCTAACGGAAGCACAACTGAACAAGATTCGACAATTTTTACATCGTTGAAAGTATAGCAAGTGATGCGGCTCTGCAGTACGTGTTCTGGCGATAGCCCGTTTTCCTCTCTGCCTCCTGGTACGTGTGCTACTAACTTCAGTTTCCTACATGGCAGGTTTGAGATACGAATTTTAGACTGGAGATTACTTCCTTCGAGAAACGACGTTGCTTTTTCGGGCAGAAATTTGATATTACAAAGAAATGTATTGCCTCAATGTTCAGGAGAGAGACACTCATACCCTGAAGGTGGAGACCGCACGCTTCCGGTAACTTGACAAAGGAGACAGTGCGCTCCTCCACAATGTCTTTAAAGTTCCATTCTGTACCGTATCACATCCAAATCAAGACAGGCGATATATGTATAAAGTCACATTGCAGAGCATTCATCTAGTCATTGTTGCAGTAGAAAACAATAAGTATTATACAGGGTGAGTCTCTCGCTAGAGGCCCCAAACTATTGTCTATGTATACAGTCGAACAGCGCAGGTTTCTCTTTCGTAAATACTGACAAACAGGTTCATTTAAAGCATGCCAGACGGCATTTCGAACGTAATTTGTTGAAAGACGTACACCATCGACGTGTTGCACCCAGAAATTGTTTAAAAAGTTAGAGACAAGGGGAAGCCGATCTAACGCCTGCCGACTGCTTTCTTTGGGGCCTATTGAAAGGCAAAGTGTACAAAAATACACCCCGCACAATAGAACAACTCAAAGACGCTATAAGCCAAGAGATTCAAGCCGTCAATTTCGACACTTTAGTAAAAGTATTCCAGAATTTGGAGAAACGCATTCCAGTGTGCTTGGATGTGAAAAGAAACAAGTTTCAGCATCGATTATGAGCAGGTCCTGTTTTGTATCCTTCCCGGTATGTGTATATAAATTTTATAATCATTATCTCAATAACATAATTTTTTATAGACAATAGTTTGGGGCCTCTAGCGAGAGACTCTCCCTGTATATTCTTAGTTTGTCTGCAGCTTTAGTTATCCAGCATGCAAAGCGCATGCTTCGCATTGTCATCTGTGCCCTGTACGGCAGTACAATATTTCTTCACGTTACTCTGAAAAGGCACCACCCCCCCCCCAAAAAAAATATTGAAACTAAAATGTGTGTTATAAATTTCTCTACAGCTTTTTCTGAAATATTTCTCATTCTAAGAAGAAATGAGGTAAGCATGATAAAAAATGTGTAATCGTCTTCATGTACTGTATCCGTTATTCCTGTCAGATATAAATAAAAATTGAATTTTCTCGTCAGATTTTCGAAAAATAGTCAAATATCAAATTTCGTGGAAATCCTTCCAGTGGGAGCCGAGGTGTTCCATGTGGACGGACGGAGAGACTTAACAGAGAGACATGAGGAAGCTAACATTTGCTTTTGCAATTTTTCGAAAGCACTTAAAATCACAACAAACGTCATAGTCAAGGTCGTCAGCACATTACATCTTAGTACCTCCAGGCAGCAGGGTGTTTCTGGAAAAACTAGTTGGTCCTCAACTGTACAATTAATTGCCCGCATTTGATTCAGCCAGAAAACTCATGATCTTGTTTATAACGTCCTTCCTCATGTCCCTGTCCTGCTGCTTATAGAACCAGTTTTCGTTCTTCTATTCGATTTATTTATTATCCGTCTTAATATTTTCCTTCCATCTATGCTTACTTCTTCCAAGCGATCTCTTTCATAAAGATTTCTTTCCAGAACACTATATGTACTCCTCTTCTACCCATATATGCCACATGCCTCGCCCATCTCAGCCTCTCTTTTTGATGACTCGAATACGATTTGGCGAGGAGTAACAATAATGAAACCCTTCAACATCAAACTCTCACCAATGTCCTGTTATTTCCTCCTTCTTCATTCAAAATACAGTCCGGTATGCTACAACGAACGATCCTACAACGAACGAATGCTACAACGAACAGTTTTTATCAATAAAATCAGGATGCTACAAATAGCACAGTTGCTACAATGAACGCGGAAGAATACTATCGGCCGACTTAGCACGCGCGTGCGCATGACGTGTCGAGCCTTCTCGCTTTGATTAGAGCGTCAGTCATCATCTTTATTCTCGTTTGTAATGTTCAGTTATCAGTTTAGTTCAGTTATTTGCGCCTTTAGCAGTGAAAATGTTTTTTTTAAATCTGTTATATAATTTTAGCTATGAGCCGGCACAATGGAGTGAGAAAGCTGGATGGTAACTTTGCTCTAGGCTGTGGACCTGGAATGGATTACCTCTAAATACATAGGGGAAAGTCGCCTAATATATGGAGGTTTTTTATAAACTGCTATTAAACTTAAAAAAATGTTGTAAACTTTTCAAAACACAAGAATACCTGTGTTTGATTAATGAAGAGACAGTTGCTACATAAACACAGTACATTATGAAAAGAAAAAGTGTGTAAAATTCTTTTCCGTAGAAGCTTAACCTTTTGACGCCTAATGTCAACTATAGTGGTCGTACCGCACCGCTGACCTCTAAAGCTGTCTTTTATATATTTATTCAACAAATATAGGCACTGAATATTTTAAACATGGTGTATACTCTCCGTTTTTCTCTCTTCAAAATGCAGTTTGTTTCATAATTCTAACATATTTGGTTCCTGTATTAT
>Ga0131853_10005739_pt1 | contig 22433 bp, 14 predicted proteins | sample TergutLab28metaG_FD_92764 | JGI IMG/M metagenome (GOLD analysis project Ga0131853, IMG submission 92764) | Labiotermes labralis P1 segment gut microbial communities from Petit-Saut dam, French Guiana - Lab288 P1 (version 2) (version 2) | ecosystem: Host-associated > Arthropoda: Insects >... | reverse complement strand
ATATATGATCAATAGTCGACCTGTTGCGTCGAAAGCCACATTGATGATCCCCGATAATTTCCTTCGCATATGGAATTAACCTTGAGAGCAGGATGTTGGATAAAATTTTGTAAGTGGTTGGCATTAGTGATATGCCCCTATAATTATTACAATCTGTTTTATCCCCCTTCTTATGAATAAGTACTATGATCGACTCCTTCCACTCTTCAGGCAGTTTCTCCTTCTTCCAAATAGAAGTAATAAGTTTATGAATCTCCAAGCAAATTGTTCTACCCCTTGCTTTAATCAGTTCTGCCGGTATTTGACCAATACCTGGCGATTTGTGACTTTTTAGCCTGTCAATAGCCAGCTCGAACTCAGAGGCACTTGGCTCAGGTACTAGTGGTTCTGCTGTGTGTATTTCTGCCTACCCAACATCCTTAACCCCATGCACGTTGAATAGCTGGGAGAAATATTTCCTCCACCTAGCTACAATACTGTGGGAGTCTGCAAGCAAGTCGCCTTTCTCATCCTTTACTATACTACATCTAGGCTGGTACCCATTCTTAAAGTCACTGATGCCCCTATACAAGTCCCTAATGTTTTGGATCCTACTCTTAGTTTCAAGTTCCTCAATTTTAGCTCTCAGATATGCCTTCTTTTTGTTCCTGAAATGTCTGCTAACTTCACGCCTTACATTGTTCAGATTATCTACTTTGCTTTGGCTTGGATCCTGTATTCACTGCATTTTAGCCCGCTTCCTTTGATCCAAAATACCTAAACATTCTTCATCAAACCAGGGTTTATTCTGCTTAAATTCATGCAGACCAAGACTCTCTTTCGCTGAGGTTTGTATATTCTCTTTAATGTTTTCCCAAGTCCTCTTTACGTCCTCGTCATCGTCCAAGTTCTCCAAAGTGGCAAACCTGTTTGTAATCTCAATCTGATACTGTTCCCTAACCTCTGGCTCATTTAGCTTCCTCAAGCTAAATCTTTGTCTATCAAACCTCTGTGCGGCCTGTTTACCCACTGCTAATCTTTCCCTGACCTTTGCAATCACCAGATAGTGATCTGTATCACAATCAGCTCCCCTAAAATTTCGAACATTCAGTGCACTCGAATGCCATCTCCTATCTATCAATACGCGGTCAATCTGGTTGTGAGTCTTACCATCAGGGTAAGTCCAGGTGTATTTATGAATGTTCTGGTGAGGGAACATCGTGTTCTTAACCACCAGATTTTTTGATGTGGTGAAGTTAACTAGTCTAACTCCATTATCATTACTATCCTGATGGAGACTCTCCTGTCCAATTGTTGGCTTGAAAATATTCTCTCTCCCCACTTTTGCATTAAAGTCTCCTAGTAACATTTTCATATGATATTTCGGGAAGTGATTGAACACCTGCTCTAGTTCCTCATAAAAACTATCTTTTGACTCATCACTTTTTTCCTCACTTGGTATGTGCACATTTACAACAATGATATTACTCCAGCGACCCCTCAGCACTATATATGACAACCTATCGCTAACAAACTCTACTCTCTTCATTGCTGATACTATTCTACAGTGTACAAAAAAACCTGTTCCCAATTGATGATTTTCATTTATTTTCCCGTAGAAAAAAATCATAATCCCCTGCTCTTACTGTGCCCCCTTTGTCCCACCTGCACACCCACTACATCTAATTTATACCTCACTAATTCCTTGGCTGCTGCCTTATGGGACCCCGCCCTATAAAGACTCCTAACATTCCAAGTCCCTATATATTCATCCCTATTTGCCTACTGCGCGATGTTTCCCTTAGAAACACCCCTCCCACCCGGGAGATCCGAGTGGGGGAGTAGTTTACCTCCGGATTGTTTTGTCTCTAGAGCAAGCATACTGCATGTGAATGTTTCGTAACATAAGTGTTTTACAGGGAGGGGTTGTTAGCACCTCGCCCAACCCCCAAGCTGGAGGACCACCCCTCGTCGACTGTCCGCGACTGCTTCTTCAATTTATTTGCAGCTACCCCATTCCCAGTTCTTATAGCCTCATGAATGTCATTGTTAACACAACGGGGAAACTGGATCAACGGATCTTTGTTCAAATAAGACGCTTTATGTATTTACGTCACCGGCCTGCTTAGGCAAAATCTATTAGTAATTCGGCAGGTGTTCTGTAGTTTCGTTTCTTTCTGTAAAACAGTGGTGAGTTACGCGGAGTATCTGTCTTTTTTTATAATGTACTTTGCATTTAAGCAAGGTAAATATGCAGTTACATAAGAGAAGGTTCACTTGATGCGTACAATAATTTTGGAACTTCTGTTTTCCGTCAAGATTATTAACCGGTTCCAAGGAGGCCAGGCAACACTGAAGTACTAAGACGATACGCGTACCATCACCCAAAAAAACGCCACAAGGTTTGTGAAATGCTATCAAATGTTCGAAAGCTCCCAGGCCAAAGACGAAACAAGGCCTGACCCTGAAAACGGAGGCACTAAAATCCTTCGAAACATCGCTCATTTTTTAGCACTCGTCACGGCCTAAAATCCTGGAAGAGCCTGAACCTTAAATATTAAGTATTCTTGTTCACCACGGTGGTTCCTCTTACCCCTAATTTTGAACAAGCGAAGCAATGAACATAACATTCCAGCACGTTCGCGTAGCCATTGTTGCCGTAGTGAAGCAGAAAGTATTACATATTCTGAGTGAGTGTATACAGTCGTAGTTATCAAGCATGTGATCCACATGCCTGTCTGGCTCTAACATATGTTTCCAAACTATCCCATAAAAGGAACAATTAAAAAAAAAAAGTTATTGAACATAAAATGTGTGTTTTGATTTTTTATATGACTTTCGTCTGAAACGTTTCTCATTCTACAAAGAATTCAGCGAGGTATTATCATAAATGTAAAGTACTCGTTATTCTTGTCAGATTCTGATGAAACTTTAAATTTCTCAACAGTTTTTTGAAGATAACTCAAATAAATTTCACAAAAGTTCGTTCAGTGGGAGTCGAGTTGTTCCCAGCAGACGTACACAACGAAGCTAATACCTGCTTTCTGCAGTTTTACGAAAGTGCCAAGAAATCTGCTTGCTCTCCTTAGAATGCCCACTTGTCCTTGCTGTGAATATCGCTCATCCTACTAGCAGCACTGCTCATTCAAGTGTGTATGCAACTTTACAACCAATCTGAAGTTCAGCCTCATGTTCGGTATACATAAATTATAACTATACACTGACACATCAGAAACTGTACTCCACAATCGAAATGAGTAAAGTGGAACAAATCACATTTTTGTTGTTGCGTGTTTTGTAGAGTGTTAATAAGTTATCGAGTGGCTCAGTACAAATAATGCGGCATTTTTTAAATCGGCGTTGCTACTTGCGTTATGCTGTCTGCTGTGTGAGTGGTTTTACTGCAAGAAAATGTGACTAGTCCTGATCTAATTCCATTTCAAAATTTGCTACAAATTAGCAGGACCTGCTGAAGCAACTTGAAGTTAACTAAAAAGAATAGACTAGCAGAGAACATTCTCAGATTTCTGAAACATGTATGATATTCTGTACAATACTGTAAGTATGAACGTTGTTGTCTTCTGAGGCGTGATATACCAACAGAGGCGTTTTTGATGAATCTACTGCACAGTATTCACAGTAGAAAGGCCTTTTCTCTGAAGGTGGAGGTGGCAGGTCGCTCCAAAACGTCTATAACTTTCTACTGAACTACACATGGTCAAATTACACAAAAAGTCATCCATGCGATAAACTCAAATCTCGCTTGATGAAATTGTTTGTAATTTTCATAATGTCAACTTGAATTTTGATTTCAGGGATCTACAAGCATGATTTATTTATTCATTTATATATATATATATATATATGAACTTCTGATTCAAGTTTTGCATGAAATAAAAACAAATCCACATTCACAAATGGCAAGTTCCCTCTGTTGAATTTTTCTTTGCTTGATCAAGGTCCTAAGCCACTTCACTGATAACGTTTGTGGTGTGTGCTGATGCAACGTCCTGCTGAAAAGCACACAATTCTCCCATTTCTAAGAGAAACTCCAAAATATTTATGATGTAGCAAGAATTACTTTTGCTAACACAACATTGAATGATGAAAATTTATTATGGGAACAGACCAGGTTTCTCACAATTATGCACAAAAATGTCAAGGCAATTGAGACGGCCAAAGCAATTTAGATCAAACTCAGTGTAGCAGTCTTACTTTCTGGGTTTGATGTTTCTGGGAACACTTTAGGCTCATGGAACAGTGGGAAAGAGAAAAGTTAATGCTGTAACATTTCCCCATGTTGTGCCTTCTCATCCTTGTGGTAAGGATGGGATGGAGGTATGGTAAAAGTGTCGGGAAATGGACTGTTGGGAGTATGCAGTGGTGTGATTTGAGCTTTGGGGTTGAATTCTAAATTCTGTTAAATTATTTGCACGTCAGGATCCACAGTATCCCTGTGTCAAACGCCAAAATTCAGTGAAAATGATCAAATTCAGGAAATTAATAGGCAAAGCTGATCTGAACAATATATTGTTGAGTTGACCAAATGAATACTCAGACTTGTGCCAAACCTTCCTGAATATAACCAGTGCATATGTCCGAGAGTGTCAGTACAGACTTCAGCAAAAGCATGCTAGCTTATGTATTAGAGGCTACGAGCTAGTGAGGCAGATGGTTAGTATACAGCAGTCAGTTACATAAAACCAGGTGCATTTAAGAAGATAAAATTAAATGCAAGTATATCATATTTATACCACAAGAGTTAGGCACAGTCTATTATGAAAAATACTGAAAAAATTGGGTTCACTTAATAGGAATTAATGATTAAGCTAATGTGTAATACCTGCAAGAACAAACTACATTAAAAAAAAACCTTATGACTCAAAGATTAACTACAACAAGTAAGAGGTATAACTGTTCATCTCTGAATAGTAATGTACAAAAAAGAAACAATAGCACCCAATAACTTTTATGATTCCATAACACTTGTGTTTTGAACTCTGGCATTGGAACATTCTCCAGATAAACTGTTTACACCGCAATGCAAGAATTTTAAACTTTCTTTCACATTCAGCATCCCTGAGGCATACAACAGGCTGCAACACATACAGCTTTAATAAAACTTGCATTTTATACGATTGTTACTGACACATGACACTATAACAGAAGAAGAAGAAAAGTCATCTTTTAAGCCATATATCTTGCTGTATAAGCTAATCTAAAACAGTACACATATTATGTTAATAAAATTGTCCCTATGCACATCATGATGGCATTCTTAACTTGGCACCAGGTAGAAATGAGTCATCAGCTGTATGTCCTGCCTACTTGAACCCTGGGGAAGAGCCCATGTTGCCCACATAGAGGCTGGGTTGAACCCAGAGCTGGTCTAGATTGCTCAAGAAGAGAAAAATATCTCATCCCCACCAGGAATTGAACTATGATTATTTTGCTGTACAGCCTATAGCCCAGTCATTATAGAAACTGAGAAATCACAGATCTTACAGGCAGTCCAGTGTTTCAGGGCTCCACACAGCATCTGCTCAATACATGATGATCTACTGTAGTATCTAAGAGATTAATATCAGAGAGAAGACCAACACAGCTCTGATAGAAGGGAAACACCCACATCTTCCTCCTTATGGTGAAAAACAGCAAACTCGATTTAATTATACTGCATAATCTGGTTATTGCAAAAATTAAGCATAAATACAAATTCTTTTGGTTACAAGAGAACCACTTGCTGAAAACTTACATAATTTCAAGACTTCACAGACAGAGTATTGAGATTTAAAACTGACTTCACAGATAATTTACCCATAACTTTAAAAGAAAGAACTACCCAAAAAATTACTGTTTTACATTAGAATAGTTTTTCACACTAATTTCAGTTAAGATATCACTTATCTGCAATACATATTTTTAAAACCATAACAACTCTTAAACAGCTACATTTTTGTGCAGCATTAAACTACACTGGCTTATATGAAACTTGGCTTAATCAGAAACAGCTTTTTGAATTACTGATGTTTAGAGAACACTGTGTGTTTTGTCTTTTCCTCAATTAGTGTCAGTCTTTCTTCCAACAGTACCGTAAATTTTCTCAACATTTCAACCTGAGCGGAAAGATTTTCCACTGCTGCCAACACCTGCTTGGTACACTCATTACTGTCTGCAGGTGATGAACTGTTGACATTGTGTGCTGAAGAAAGAGATATGGATTCCTGCTTATATTGACCTGCAGGTATTTTGCTTAATTGACCAGCTTGCTCAAACAGTGTTTCACCGTAACGATTATGCTGTTCTGGACTGTCACTCTCACTGCTGTCAAGGTCTATTATTTCAGGTATATTGTAATGAGAAGTCCTGTCTGGAGGAGTAGTGTCCTTCATATCAACTGACTCTACAGTTGTTACCTATAAAAAACAAGATTGTAAATGCACATATTATATTACATTCAACTTCATTATGAATGTTGCATCCTGGACATTTCTTGAATGGTCATGCCATTTAATCCACTATGGTCATGATTTTTGTTGTTCATAACTATTATTGGGGTCAGTCATTATATTTCTGTATATAACTTGTTATGTATAAGACAAGGTTGATTTGGTCTGTGTTATATAAAACTTCATAAAACTCCATCGAATGGAAGCTAACATACTTCATATGGACAGATATGACAAAGCTGATAGTCACTTCTCACAGCCTAAAAATGTAGACGTGTGTGTCTATTTTTGAGTGGGTGATGCTGGTATTGGGAAGAGGAAGCACTAAGAATGCTCTCTCTGGAGAACTTGCTTTGAAAGAGATTACTGATATGTCTCAAGACAGACTACAAAAGTATGATCTACATCTGGGTCACCACACAATCAGTCACATATCATTAAATATTATTTTCTCTGCTATATGACAAGTCTGGAAAAAAATCAGTTAGTATAATTACCTGTGACAGAACTATATGACTTAACAGATCAGTCAGTTAAGTCAGTGGGTATTGGCAGGGTGACAAGGGTGCAGTTCTCAACACAGACGTGATTCCTATCTTCGCCACCATACTGTAATAAGTTCTGTTGCTTACATTGTCCCCTATTCAAGGGGTGTACAGTAGCATAGTCATACAGCAGCTGAAGTGTGATGTTGATCAACAACTTCTTCTACTGCCAACGTTAAGTAGGCACAGAGCTTCAGCTCTTCTTCTCCCATATACCCTCATAGTGTAATGTTTAGACTGAGAAACAGTTTGTACCATGTATGACTACTTCCAAAAATACAGGCCATACCACAGTTAAGATAGCCTGACACTATCTTCTCACTGTAGAGGTCTGGGATCATTCATGTCCAAGTGACAGTTATTAACTGTGATATTACAAAAATTAAGCTTAAGTCAACCCTGTACATGCCATAAAGGCATATAGGGAGAGGGGAGGTATTTCTCTATTCATTCTCAACCTCAAGCTAACTGCTGGTGGGTGGTAAGTCTCACGTCCTCGTCACTTTACTGTTGTGGAAAGGGTCCAAGTACCAACTGAATAGGAATCCAGGTGAGTCCCCAAGCTAGTCTGGACATTTTCAAGAAGAGAAAAATCCAATGTGCCTGCCAAGAATTGAACCTTGAATTGTCTAGGCCACAGTCCAGTCACTATCTTGACTGAGCTATTTCAGTTCAAGTGATTCTACAGCAAATTTTACAGCAACTGCTTCAGACTTCATGTGGCAGTCACTGTCAACTTTCCACACCTATCAGTCACTGAGGTTTGTTCTATTAATCTTAATAAATGTACATGTTTCTCCTAGTTGTAACTTCATTTCTGACATGGCCAGAAGCAACGTAAGGAAATTTAAGTTTTTAAACTTAACAGCTTCCATATTTCAGTTGTGTCCACAATTGTTTAAACCAGTACCTTTTTGTTTCAAAATGTACTACTGTTTTTACATGTTGATACCTGTAAATATACGCAGACTAATAGAACTGCTGCCAGAGGTTGACTTTCAGTACTACACTTGAGACACACAATTCCAGATTCTTCTAATTTAAATGGCAGTTAAATACTGGATTTCCAACTTACGTGAATATCGGGAACATTCTCACCAATGACATCTTTCCTAGCATCTACTTGAAATGCAGCTGGTGAATTGAATTCACTTGTCGATTCTTTCAAATTGGTCTGATGTTTTTGTTGTTGTTGAGGATATTCTCGCAGCAGATTTTCAAGATCAAAGTTTGTCTTCCATACTAATACCTTAGAATTAAAAAGAAAGAAAGAACAGTTTAAATAATGAACATGCAAATGTACATACTCTTATTTTCACTGTCTAATTTGCACATTCATACATTGAAAAATGAATTAGTTATATATAATGTACCACAATGGCCACTGTTTTTTGACACTTCAGGTTATCATGATATTGACCATGAGGATAACCATCTTCTAGTTCAACAAAATCTTTTCAGGCTGTCAGCCTGAGAAGATTTTACTGAATTCTGTCACTGTTAAAACTTCAAGGTATACACCTTCTAGTTACCTTCAATCACTGATTTGTAATTTATTTTACTTATAAATGTCACACTTCTATTTAGCTACAAATTTTAGTGAATGCTTCATTCAGCATAAGTGTGCATGGCTACTGATGAAATCCTTAACCCTCTATAACGCCAAGTTAAATCCCATTGTGGGATAGTGTAGGATTGTTGGAGTGACAACCACAGTAAAACACATATAATGTTATTTTATTTTTGTCTTAAGGTCGTACAGTATGGTTGAACTCTGCGTGACGGCTTGGTCAGGAGTGCGCAGTGCAGTTGTGCAGTGGAACCCAGGCAGATGGCGGCACCGTCCAGTCGGCTGTGGAAGTGGGCAGTGAGATGTGTAGCAGACAGCTCGCAGGATGCGTGGTGGTCACCAGTCTGGTTGGTGGAGAGATGTTAGCTGGCAGCATGGCAGGCCCCTGTCCACTCGTTAGGTGTCGTGATGTTGGGTGTCAAATGATGTTACTCCCTTCTGGATTGTCACCGACAATCCTAATCCTTTTGGTCGTTACAGACAAATTACTCCTTGTAGTAACAGAGCTGGCTGTCCATTCTTGATGTACTGAGCTGCCTAGTCCTTCTTGATGTTGCAGCTGGCTAGCCCTTCTTGATGTTGGAACTGACTAGTCCTTATTGATGTATCTCCTTCTGGATGTAGGCGTTGAATGATCTCAGGCTGGAAATGTGGCTTTTTTTATACAGACTTCTCGCTGTTCAACCTCTCCTGCCATTGGTTAGTTGGCAGATTTGGTAGGCATGGCTAGTAGAATGAATATTCTTATTGAGGTGCCGTGACGGGAAGCTCTGCTTGGTTTGGATCTGGGAGTGGAGACTGCAGTTAATAGAGAGACAAAAAGAGAAAGAGAGAGATCGGAGACAGAGACAGCATTGCTGCGCTGTCTGGCGGAGAACTGGACAGAGGAAGGAGAGCTACAATGTGGGTGTCCCCACACCATCTTCCCTTTGCTAGCATTATTCGGAGCTCACCATATTCTCCACATTAGCAGGTAAAGGGTGAAATGGGCAACTGTCATGTCTTATCAGTAATGTCATTTGCTGAGGATGCAGCACATACTACGCTAAATTATTACACAATATAATTCAAATGCACTGCACTATTTAAATCATTCATTAACACAAGACATATGAAAATTTTGGCTTTTATGAGTTATCGTCTGACCTGCTGATCAACCCCACCAGAAGCAAAATATTCTCCATTTGCTGAGAAGGTCACAGATGTCACAGGTCCCTCATGGCCTTGCAGCGTGTAAATGGGACGGCCCTCCAAAAGGTCCATCACCTGAAAGAAGAAAATTTTACTAGGTCTCTCACAGATATGTATTTTAATGAACCTAACAAGTTTCTCTTGCGCTCCCTGACTTACATTCATAATGTAATCTACAATCTATTTTTAATACAAAGAAGAAAGTAAGATAAACAAGGCAGGCAATATACACATAACAAAACATTCAGGCATGTTCCCGTAACCATTGTTGCTGTGGAAAAGCAATAAGTATTACATATTCTGAGTGTGTGTCTGCAGCCTTACTCAACCAGCATGCAGAGTGCATGTGCTGTAATATGCTGTCATCTGTGGCCAGTCTTGCTCTACAGTACTTTTCCACATTATCTCATACATGACATGAATATGAATATAAAATGTGTGTTTTGATTTTCTCTACAAATTGTGTCTGAAACATTTCCCATTTTAAGAGGAGCTCAGCAAGATACTATCACAAATGAGCATACGTCTTCATGTAACATACTTATTATTCTTGTCAGATTTTAACAAAACCTGAACTTCCTCAACGGATTTAAAAAAAACACTCAAATATTAAATTTCATGAAAATCTGTCCAGTAGGAGCTGAGATGTTCTATGTGGACAGGCAGAAGGATGGACATGATGAAGCTAACAGTCGTTTTTTGCCATTTTGTGAATGCACCTACAAGGCAGGACATGTTAGATAAGATCTCACAGCAGAATGCTGCAAGAAAAGTTGGCATATTAAGACCTAATTCGTATGGACATTTGTCATAGCATTGGAACATTTACTACAGAGACACGGTGCTGATTGGAGGGTAAGAAACTGAAAAGATTTTTCAATGGGATTTACTCCTACTGCTAAAAATATCAATGGATGTTGATTTAGCGGGTGGATATTGCATGAAACCATAATAGTAAACTGTACCAGTCTTCTCTGATTCATACCTTCATGGTGGAATCACTGGATGCTGTAAGCAAATAACTGCCACATGGGTGGAATGCTATTTTGTTGACAGTATCAAGGTGGCTGATGTAATTTTGCAGCAGTTTTTGCATACGGATGTCATACACTTTCACGGCATTGTTTGTCATTGCCGTTCCAACACATGTGCCATTGGGAAGAAATTCAACATTTACAGCATGGCCTGAACATAAAAGTTTAAGACAGTGACAAATAAACTTGAAACCAATAGTTTTAGTTTCCTATCAAAAAACTTTTTGAAATATGCCATTATAAACAAATTTCTTCAGAATCTTGTCAAGGATAACAAAATATGATGTGACAAATTTTAAACCTAAAGCAAACTTCTAAATTACTACTTGTATCTGTGCAAATAATTTGCACATATAGAGAATAAAACATTTAATCAACAGAATATATTGAATTTTAATATTAATAAAAATTACAAATTGTATGTACTAATGCTTAATGTCAAGAAAACGATATGCTGATCCTGAGAGATACTATTTACCTTTAATCTCCTGAAATGTATGCACACACAGTGAACTGTTGGGGTCGTACAAGCGAACAGTCTTATCATCAGAACACGTAACAATGAGTTGACCATCTGGAGCATAACGAGCACAACGAACCCAATTGTTATGTCCCAGAAGAGTGGAGATGAACTTCCTTCTGCCAACACACCATATCTTAACACTCTTATCATCTGATGCTGTTACCATTCGTTGCCCATCCGGTGAAAAATGAATGGATCGAACCGTGCCTGTGTGGGCACGGAATTCTGCTGTTTCTCCATGAACTGTTGGGACCCAAAGACGAACACTTCGGTCCCGTGACGCAGAAGCTACTAAGCTTCCAGATGGTGAGAAACATACATCCATCACGCCATTCGTATGAGCCTTGAACCTTTGTTATTAAAGACAGAAATAATGAAAATGAAACTACATTTGTACACTTTCTTCACAGAATTAAAGTTCTAAATGCTGGTATAAAATCATATCAGCCAATGAAGATTATAACATTTTTACACAGTTAATTAAAAAAAAAATTAGTTTAATGTTCACCACCATTAAAAACGCTAATCAAAATTCATGAATTTAGTAGTATGAATGCTTGGTCTTGAATGCACATTACTGATTTTATAAATCTCTTGTAGATGTTCAATCTGTGTGAAACACCTTGCTGAGATGATGTGGGCACCTGTGCATTCTTTTTCCATGTTTTGCATAAAAAATAACTTGATGGAATGTGAAAGTGAAATCTGTTTCCAGCATTACATAAATATATGGCAATAATTAAAATAATGATTGCTACCATTGACAACAAATCATGTCTCTTTAACTGCGGTTAAATTTAAACAGTCTGTTTAATGTGCAAAACAGTTTCAAGTACAAGTAAGCAATACGGGACTTGAATCAGAAATTACTAACGTTAGACATATTTAGACTAGTATATATTATTTCTACAAAACGAAAATTATGCTGTTTCAGTTCAGGTACACATCACACTGCAATGACCTGTTTTCATCCTATTTTTAACATAATATATAACAACATAATGTTTAATCACCTAAATGCCCGTATTTTTGGCCTAAAATTCCACACCATTATGCTTGCATCGAGGCTACTAGATGCTAGTTGTTTCACAGTTGGATTGAATGCAAGGGCTGTTACAGTGTCTCGATGCCCTCGGAAATGGCGTTCCAACGTCGGATCGTGGCTTGACATGCTTCTGTTAACAAAACAATTCAAATTACTTCTAATACAAACTTAATGTACAAACATCTTAGCCACAGCAAAATGTCAAATCTAGTATCAAGTATTATTGATGAGACATTATGAGTACTATATCCTACATACGCTCATGTTTTTACCATAATCCTGGCATACGAAGTTACCTTAACTTACTGTGCACAAAATAAATATGTTCTTTTCCTTAATAAGCAACACAGTATATTATTTCCAGGTCTGTTGAATCCACCGCCGCTAACGAACTTTTCCAATTTTAACGGACTTCACGGATGATGTTTGGGACCACGGAATAGTACATTCCTGACGACCATAGATCAAATGCCGACAGTGGTCTCCGATTATGGAACTGCAATACAGTATAACTGCAATCTGAGAGACATTGTACAAGAGAGTTCCGATATATCGATTATGGCCATGACAATCATAGATTATCGCCCAAAGTCCGAGTGAAACAAAGTTTATCCAAACCAGCGAAAAGCAAAGTAGGTGATACATGCACGATCTAACCAGGAAGCTTGCGTTTGATGCCATGAGTCACAAAGCATGCAAGGCCGTATCACAAATTTTATGAGGAATGGGGTCCGAAATGTCTACCATAAGCTGACGTTCCGTGATCGCGTCCTCAATTAGGGAAGGATCGGATGCTGCGACTGTCGAGTGCACCAATAAGTGTGGGGGAACACGACTGGCAAGCTGTTTGAGAAAATCTAACTAGAGTGCTGTATGCGAAGTATTCCTGTAAAGCCAAAGAACAAGTGGACAGGAACACCTCCCCACCCCCACCCCATCCACCGGAAAAATAATAAACATGAGAACCAATACAACCACAACGGACATAACAACCAGAAGCCTAATCAGCGAACAACGACCCAACTTGACCCTAATATAATTACAATAATATGATAGATATAAATCAAGTTAGATACATGGTATGAATCACAACAAAAATTGTAAGCCATCTAGGATCCCAAATGCAAGCAACCACACTGTAAAGAATTTCATGGTTCTTAGTTTAGCCTGAGGATGACTTTTTGAGTCGAAACATGTCGCATTAGTTCTAACTCATACCTTTATTACATAGTTGTGTTGACAGAAATATATATTAATAAAGTGAATAAACAGAATCAGTACACAACGGGATGACTTATTCTAATTGTAAAGCCAAAGGTTTCCACACCGTATGGTCAGAAGTCTCTGCTACAAGCTAACCTCTCCCAACTTCCCAAATTACCAGGTGAAAACCATAGTGCTATATGCATGCACGGCCATTTGAAATGCCCTACCACTTCGTTACATCGATTGCTCACAGTGTGCAGGCCAGAGTTGCTTAAGGAGCACTTACATACCCCCTCCTCTTTAGTTTGTACGTTGACATATCAGCAGCTTTGCACCTGGTTGAGTTGGTCCCCTAGATGATGTGGCTAGCACTTTTCAGCTACCCCAAATTTTTTCCATAATTTTCCTCTGCTGCAAGGTGAATTCCAGCCCAAGTGTCACCAAGACCTTCAGTAAACAAGAATTCTCCTTTGACATAACAAAGGCTTTCAGCATACAATGTTTCCATGTGAAGTGGAAGTCCTTAGCTTTTTAGTGAGATCAGGCAAAACATTCTTATCAGTCCCATTTAGTACCACAATACATATATGAAATACTTACTTCGTACAGACGTTTTCCTCTAAGTTTGTTTGAAATTTTCCCATGTTGCCTACAACAAAACGAGAATAGGTATTCACTGACAATGGGAGGTACATTAAAATTACCAGTTCATATGCTAAATAATAGCCACTTAAACTGTTGTTTTATTATCACAACCTATATTTAAAGTAATACATGTGTTTGTGTTTAGTGTCAAATTCCATGAAGTTTGTTTTGTCAAACTTTAATATTAGTTTCTTTGCTATAAACTATATTTTAAACTCAGCAAAGGCATCATTACAGATATTTTGAAACTGGCACTTCCCAGGTGATAAGTTATACTAGTATCATCAGCTAAGAGGTTTGGATCGTAAACTTACAATTAGACATAAATCATGTGTGTATTTGTACAACAGTTAATGCATTATTCTTTAGCTTAATTGTTCCTACACCCTTCAACTATCAGTAAAAAAATTGCATCCCCAAAGGCAACACTAAAACTGTACAACTTCTGAATACACTAGAAGGAACAGTTGTACTATTCACACGTGTGATGTGTGCATACCTCAAATAACAAATATACACACACCCAACAAATTATGATAATAACCTGACATGGGACAAAATTATACCATTTTATATCACTTTGGAGAATCGGTTACAGGAAAATAAACACCATTAAATCAAAAAGTGGCAGGGGATTTGAAAAGAAGTGGGCTGAAAAGGGCATGAATGCAATCCAGAAGAGCAACTATCATAATAGATGAGATACAAGAAAGGGTACACAAATCTAAAATCTACAGTCCACAGATATAAGATTTCAGTGCAGATTTGCAGCAAGTCTATCTTTTAAATGGTACAATGTAGGACCATATGAACTATAACAATAAGAACAATGTTACAGCAGTACATAACAGTGCGAGGAGTATGAGTTATTAAAAACATGCAATGTCTGGCAAGCTGTACTGCATACATGTCTCATTAAAACAATGAAACTGTCAATAAATGCTCATATAACTTTTAGCCACAAAAACCAAACAGTTCTTCTATATTTTTTTTTATTAACATCCATTACATATCCACAATAAACTTAAAAAACTTCACAATAACATTAAAGGAAGATAAGTCAATCATGAAAGGAATAAAACAACTGTGTTCAGACATGCAATACATTAAATGACTTCACCTGCAGAAATATGCTATAGCATGAAAATCATTAGAGACGACAGAATCTGGTACATTCATTCACATTTCCTCTCCCATTTAGCATATATTCTATATACAAACTCAAATAGACATCAATTCAAATTCTCTCATTACAGATTGGTGAGCTTACACCAAATATAAGATCCTAATTTTATCTGACAAATATCATCTCACTTCTGTTGGATCTGTTATGTTATACCCACTGGCAAGCTGACCCACTTTATCAGAAAATGTATCAACTACTAGCCCCTGTGCACACATTATATGGTTCACAACAAACTCCATGACAGTTGTCAAATGAGAAATTCCAACATGCTGGCATCTTATTGGAGTGCACGGCACAGAAATAGATGCTACACACATTCTGTTTAGTGAAGAAGGATTCGCAAACTCTCCGAAAGTTCCATGCTACTGCACAACATACCACTACATGATTTTAAGGTTGGCATCTGGTGCGTCATGAGGGCAAATGCAATTACTGGAACCATACTGCTTACTGAGACCACAATTCACACCAGTCTGTTGCACACATTCTGACGCCATTTTTTGAACACCAGTACAGTTATGAGAAAATGTCTGCCTTTTATTATGATGGCAGTGTAAAAATATTCTATGGGTAGTTCAGGGAGTGTTTTTGATGACAGAATAATAAACATAGGACTGTGGCCCCATTCACCAAATCTGAAGCCATGCAATCAATTTTTTACTTGTGGGGCATAAGGATAGTGTACAGTAATAATCCTCACATTGAAGACAATCTGAAAATAAACAGTGAGACTGAAGTGCCTTCAATTTCACCCAAAGAATATTTTACATGCAATGAATGTGTTTTTTAGATGTGATGAACATCTATGAGCTGAAGGAAACCATTTCCAGCACCTTCTTAAAATACAGACAATAGGCAAAAACCTGCAATACAGTGAACTAAACATCTGCAGCACCTTCTGTAAATACAATATTTAAAACACTCATACTAAATGTGCCAGTAATCTAAAATGTGTGGACCCTGACTCACAGCAAACTGAAAAAGCAGTGATCGCTGTGCTGTGTGTCATCATCCAAACAGCTTGAGAAAAGTACTAATTAGATAAAACAAGGATCCGTTACTTGGTGTCAAATGTGTTACATCATCTGACTTGATGTAAAAGCACAAATCATGTCACTACCATTCCAAGACAAAAAGTACCATGAGTACATACATAATGGTGTACCTTACATGTTCCATATCTGTGCATTAAGGAATATTTACACTTAGGTAGCAAACCAACAAATGCATGCTGGTAAAGCATATTTTATAAGCATTCATTTGTTGGTTTGCTACATAAGTGTAACTAAATTGTGTAATTGGAAACACAGTGCATTAGTAACATATTGAATCAAATTACAGAGCAAGTGGGTGTGTGAAATTATGTCACTAACAATACTAACTACGAATGCTTATGAGCAAGAAGAAATGCTGTTGTGGTAATTTTTCTTTGAATTATACTGCAGTCTTCATTTGAAAAGAAAGCTGAAACAAAGAACAGCATTTATAAACAACCTAAAACACATTTCAAATTCCAAATGGGATTGTTACCATCAACAAGACTGTTAGTTCTGATGTTAGTGCAGAAAGTTCATAAAACGAACTGTACATTACATTTTTGATTCTTCAGTGTACATTACAAAATTTCACCTTTTGGATTTGAATGAAATCTGGCACTGGGGGGCTGGCTTTGGTCCAATATAAACGTTACACTGCACACATTTTAAACTGAACTTAATCAGTTTTATTAAAAGCAAATCACTGTACTCTCACCTGCCCACACCCCCCCCCAAAAAGGGGGGGGGGGAGAGGAGGTATATAACATAAAATACAAATCCCCAAAGATCTAAAATTTTAATTAAAAATATTTTTCAATTATGAAATAACAGAAGAATTTTATCTGGAATGAAGAAACGTTAAAAACAGTGGGCGCTGCTACTCGAAAAGAACTCATTTGGAAGGTAAGTGTATTCCAAACCTAAGCCTGGAATAATTCTATTATGTTATTTATAACAGAATCTTGTTAAGGCCTGTCTAATGACCAATGAATTCAAACATATCACAAGCCTCAGAAAACATTTTATACATCAGATTTTATCACATCAGTGGAGCACATTTTTTACACAACTTTGTGACTGAAAATTTAGGTATGAGAGTTACACAACCTACAACAAGTGTACATCACAGAATATACCACTGTTTGATCTATTTGTGGAAGTTAAAACACAACGAAAGAGAAGAGTTTGAAATCTTCATCTCATTATATTTGTTCCCTGCTGACATACTTTCATTACAATCTGTAATGAAGAAGTAATGCTGTCTGCATGAACACCACGAAAGCATACAGGCATTTGGAAGTGTGGCAAGGGCAAGAGACTTTTTCCTGGCTTCTGCCATAAATCAAGCAATTCCTTGGCTGTTCAGCCCAAAGCCTAGTCACTAGACTAACTGTGCTCTCCCAGATCTGTAATATACTGTTATTGTCACTCTAATATCCTAAATGATCTTCCTCCTACACATGACATGGATGGATGCTTTGAAGCCTGTACTGCAGTTCAGCAGTTGATAGCATCCTTCTGCATACACCTATGTCCTCACATGTTTCAGTGATCTTGTCTTCTTGCATTTTGTCTACACACTGTAGATTTCATTATTTCCATGATACAAAATGGCTTCTATGATATTAAAAAATAGGATAGAAGCAGTTTATTACACTTGCAACTAACCTGTATGGATATCCATGAGCCTTGGACCGGAATATGGACAAGATAAGACTGAAGAAGGTTGCAACTAATACCAATCCCACAATTGATAATATCCTACGTTTCCTCACATCTCCTTTATGTGATGCTGCCTCTGTCATTAGGATCATCCCAAGAACTATAGCAGCATCTGATTGGCGGTTAAGAAAAATAACTCAACATGTACTTTTACATTTTATCACAATTTCTGAATTATGTAACATCCAGTCGCACATGTATATTACGATCCCCAGTTTGCCTTAAAATTGAAGTGCATGTCACATGCAAAGATCACATTTTACACTAACTAGAATGTTTAATATAAACATGTTAATTTTTAGGAATGTCCACATAGTCATGAAAAGCACCTATTAGCTTTTGAATGTCTGTCCATCTGTCTGTCTGCATGTATCAACTCAGCTCCCACTGGATATTTGTGAAATTTGCTATTGAAGACATAAAAATCTCATGAATATGCAAGTTTGGTTAAAACTGGACAAAAATACGGGGCACTTTACATGGAGACCTAAGTATATTTACACTGCTGACAGGGAAATACACAGTTCAACAATACACAGAGAACACACTGTTATGTCCCCATGACAACAACGGTTACACTAACACAATTCAATGTTACATATGTCACTTCACATGTACACTATCTTGTTTAAGGCTGAAGTTGGTTTTACACATAGTTACCACTGGGCTTTAAAGGGTTATAGAAAATTTGGAAAAAGAGCACTTTATGTCCAGTGTGGTAAAGTCACAATCTGTGGACTCGACAGTGTACACCGAGGCCTTGTCTTAGGTCCCAATTCTGTTTCTGAAAAAGTGGGCATAAATAATTAATGCTATTATCATCAGAAATAAGGGGTTATTTTAACAGAATGTAGCCAACAACAGGGTGTTTAACCAAAAATGAGGCAAATTGTGAATTGGGGTAAATTGGTAAGGGACATTAAAGCAATAAAACAAATGGGCATTAAAAAATTACCTTTGAGTACTTTGAGGTTAGATGAAGTTATGTCACTGCCTGAAGTAATGTGGTACTCACGTATGAAAACTTGTCTGCATATAATTCAGTCAAGGGTATTAACCCAAAACAACTTACCTGTGCAAGGATATATTTATACTAATGAAGTTACAAATAAAGAAAAAAACCAACACTAAATCACTGGTACAATTTTCCTAGTTATTGTGACGAAGGACATGGGGCAAAGAAAGCACCTGTGTTTCTGCACCAAAAGAAAATATAAAAATGTGACCTACAAAATGTATAAAATAACTCAAAGCTATTTATGTGACACAGCCATAATACCTATGGCAAATAAAGTTCTATTTAAAAGAAAATAACTTTGAAGAAGCATGAGTAAAGCGCTAGCATAAAAATATCACCTACTTCCAAGTCACTTCAATCTAGCTACAGCTTGGATGTTAAAGGATACTTAATATCATAACAATGTATGTTTCTAAAACAAACTGTCCCTGTGATGATCCATGAATGTATGCAACTCCTCCTGATGAAGCCTTGTGGACAAATGGAGGGCCTCGAATGTGATTCCACATTTGGCCGGACACCATGGCAAAACAAAAGAACTGTGAACATAAGATGTCAAAATATCAATGTAAAGTAATGCAGCCATCACAAACATGAGTACATGATACAAGGCACAGTGCCAAATGTCAAGGATTTTGAGTGTAGCACATGAAAAGATGGGGAATGGGCAGCCTTGTGTTCGGGCCAATACCAATTTTGTAAGTGCCAGAGTGGATTAAAAGTCATTTGAACACAGTGAACAAAAAACCCCAAATGCCTTACAATGGCCTCACACACCCATTAACTGAAGCAGGTTCAAGTATCTGATACAGATGCCACAGGTTCTGTATAGAATGCCAGTGCACCTTTTGCATTAATCGAGGCAAGATGAATGAAATAAAGCTGAGGTCTGCCTCTAAGAATTTTGTACAATTTGACTCAATTAAACTTCCAGAAGATTCTAACAATCATATTTCACATTCGAAATAATTTATATTAGGGAAATTGTCCATAATTTCATATTACAAAATAAGGCAAATAATTCAATTTAATTCTGTTAGTATGCTGGCAGCTTAAGTAATTCAGCCTCAGCAGCCTAGGATGCATCTAGTCAATTTACTGACAAAACCATATTTTCAACGAAGGGAAAAGACATTTATGAACAAAGTATACTTACAACAGCCCCGATACCCCAGCAATTTTTATTGTACAGGAAGTCCAGATTGTTTCTTCTGAGGTACAGAAATCCAGCTACCACAGAAAATAACATGACTAGAGCCACAGTGCCAGAATAATTAGGTGGACGGAAAACTCGGATCTGTAAAACACAGGTTACAAAGGTGAATGGTAAATTCGTACAAATTAAAAACCAAAAAAATACACTGTTGTTGCGAGACATCTCCAACTGCCTTTATCTCTTTGGTACTGGAACTATGATCCCATTGTACTCTGAAAAAACCAGGGGTTTACGTGGCTGCCAATTACCCTGCACATTCTTCACTGACAACTTTAATGGATGTTTGGTTTCCTCAGCTTCACAGTGTGCATTGACTATAGTTGACTTCTGACACCGAAGGGTTAATGAGTTTCCAACACATTTCAGGCCAGCTCAGCCCTTATCAAGGCATCATACTAGAGTAAGAATTATCAAGAACTTAACGGTAAAAGTGGTTTTAGTTTTATTCAAAAGCAATGTTCTTTACTTAAAATTTTTCAAAAAAACTTTTGAAATGTGTTATATATTACTGTCACACTGCTGTAAGTACAGAACGCTGTTTTGTCTTTAATAAGTGTTTACATGCATACAGAATATAAACAAGTTTAGACATAACTAGTTATTACAAAGTATTCAATCATACATTATCTTCATAGAATTACAAAATATGGCAGTTGTTTCCAAATATCTGAATTAAATTATCATGACCAAGTGTATCATGAATATATCATACACTACGCCAAATTTAGCAATGAGATCTAGTGTTGCTGCCTACATTGTGTAAATTCTACACCAGCCAAACATGAAATATTATGATGACCATATTGATTACGTGAGGGCACCTCTAATACTACTATTACTAATTTTCAAAGGGTAAAACACAAATCAATAAACTGACATGGGAGAAAGAGCTATTCAGGGAGACATCAGAGAAAAGACTGATTCTCCTGGTATATATCTTAACATTAGACTACCTGGACATCAGTTCTCTCTGCAATCCACTTAGCAATAGCTTCAGCCGCAAAACCAATTCTCTGAATATCCATTGTATCACTTTGCTTTGGCTTGCCTTTAGGTGGAAAGTGCATGAAAACTGGAGCTGTATTTAATCGAAGCTGCAATAGATCAAAACAAAATATTATTCTATAAGCAGCAATTCTGCAGACCTTATTTATGCTGCTCAGTCATTGTGCTTTTCATTCAAACTATCTTCAATGAAATACAGATAACAATTCTGTTCTTATGGATAAACACATTCATTTTTACCATCTATTAGCCTGTAATAATGTGTGTAATCACACCACATAATCCCAACAGGCAAGAAACATTGAGCCAGAAGAATGTTTTCACTACAGACTTAGAAATAACTGTTACAACTCAGAAGACAACAACATGAATCTTCACCACCATGAAAATCTGGAATCTAATATACAGTAACATCTATCTGAAAAATCACTGTACATTTACACAATAAATCTTACAGCACTGTGGAAAATGGTTACACTTCCATGGCTTACCATTTGAAACACATCTGGTCCTTCATCAAAATCAACCACAGCAAAGAAAATTTTGTTTGAATAAGTCTGAGACAAGCGGAATGAATTGGCAACTATCTGGAATTCATCATGAGCATGTCTGAAATAAATCAAAATGGGTAATTACATTGTAAAGATGGTCACAATCATTACCACAGTTACAACATTCTGCAGGCAATTAATTTATTGCAGAGGGAGAAATGCCTGTTCATCTAGGACATTATTGCATGGTAGCTAAACTTTACAACTGGGAATAACAATAAAAATACTGCACTACAAGCCTGAAGGTTGCAGTTCCAATTCCTGACGTCACTACTGAAATTTCTCAGTGCCTTAATCCTTCTGGCCGCACCATGGCCCTGGGGTCAACCCACTGTCTAACAGAAATGGGTATTAGGTATAATTCCTGGGGAGTAAAGGCAGGTGGTGTGTAGGGCTAACAACCTTGACAACCTGTGTGTGTCAATTATCTAAAAATCCTGGCAGCCTCAACCTCCTGGATTCCTAAGGGCCTGTGCAGGCCTGTCTAGGGATAGCTTTACCTTTACCATTT
>Ga0131853_10005738_pt1 | contig 22434 bp, 22 predicted proteins | sample TergutLab28metaG_FD_92764 | JGI IMG/M metagenome (GOLD analysis project Ga0131853, IMG submission 92764) | Labiotermes labralis P1 segment gut microbial communities from Petit-Saut dam, French Guiana - Lab288 P1 (version 2) (version 2) | ecosystem: Host-associated > Arthropoda: Insects >... | reverse complement strand
GGCAAATACACAACCCGAAAAAATGTATACGGGAATCAGTAGCAAACGATAATATGACTGGAAAGTTAATGAAGCTCTTAGTTGAACTCTCAGCTCTATCGCACCGATAATTAAAAGAAAGATGATTGGCCATAGCGCAACTGTTGCGATTCGTACAGTGTTTATTGTTTTTCTCATGATTCGCTCATGACACCTCCTTTTATAGAGCAAAACTGCCCTGATTGATGCAAATATCGTGAGGCCAAGTACCAGAGAAAAAACGCCTATTGGTATTCTGAAAAGATTAAAATTGACCGAATGTGCTACACGAACAATACCAAAGAAATGTAACAACCAAAGCAGACAAAATAGGGCAAAAGAAATAGCAGAAAAGACATGTGCAAAAACAGCAATCTTTTGCTTTATGAATTCTTTTTCGCAAAATATGTTAAAGGCAAATACACAACCCGAAAAAATATATACGAGAAGCAGTGGCAAAATATAATATGGCTGGAAAGTTAATGAGGCTCTTAGTTGAAGGCTCCGCTCTATTGCACCAATGATTAAAAGAAAAATGATTGGCCATAGTGCAATGGTTGCGATTCGTACAGTATTTATTGCTTTTTTCATGACTTCCTCTTTCCGCACGCTCATGCTTTCATTTATTTTACCGCTCATTTATGATGATCGTCCCCCTCATACCCAAGCTCTAACAGCCTCACCCGCACCTCTTCCTCAGACCGCGTCTATGCACTATGCATCGTGAATATGATTACTTCCGGTCTTGCAAAAACACGCGGCCATTCATACTCCGGCCCAACCCCAACACTTGTGTATATCGGCACACCATGATATGACTCTGCCCAGCCCCGGGCAAATCTTGTATTATAATTTGTGATACTTCCTCTATACAGATAAAAAGCCCAGCCAAAGAACGTAATTTGCCCGCCATGTGTATGTCCGCTTAGAATTAAGTCAAGCCCGCTCGTATCACCACTCATTGCAAGGTCAGGGTTATGCGTTATGAGGATAATAAAGTCTTCATCGTTTGCATGGGCAATTGCTTCCTCTATGCTGGGACTGCGAAGCCAGTAGTCTTCTACACCTGCCAGATAAAAATGCGGTCGAATATGACTGCCGCTATTGGATAAAGGAATTATGCCGTAATCTTCTTTTGCGGCAAATAAGCGCACATAATCATCATGGTTTCCTTCCACACCGAATATACCATCTCTTGTGTATATTGTAGATATCACGCTTAGTGTCTCACGGTAACGCCCTTCTGTAACTGAAGAAAAATCACCGCCGAGCACAAGTAAATCTAAATCTCGGACGGAAAGCTCATCAGCTATATCTCTCATGCCTTCTACGGTAATTGCGTGAAAATCGCTCATAAATCCAATGCGATATCCGTCTAACTCACTCGGCCAGTTTTCAGATGAGAAGCTGATTTCCCGATAAACAACAACGCGATCTAGTGTCACAGCATGGGCTATATGTACAAGTGGGATAAGGGCAATCAGAACAGACAAAGGAACTAAGAGTTTAAATTTGAGCTTTTTCGTCTTATGCCGAAACAATTTCATTGCCAAATACGCACCTACGCCCCCGCTCAACAAGGCGCAACATATCAAAATACCTTCAGGAACTCGCCTTCTATTCTTGATCGCACAATGTTTATCCCAAGCAAATAAGAAAAATGTGATCATATTCCATACAATGAAAACACTTAGAACAAGCGCGATTAAATTTATCCGCTCCAGCATACGGATTATGACTCTAAGTGCATATTCTATTTCCATAGCCTATCATCCTTCCCGGCTCAGCCCCGCATTCCTAAGACATACATCAATCGTCTAGCTCATACCCAAGCTCCAACAGCCTCACCCGCACCTCTTCCTCAGACCGCCCATGTTCCGCCGCGATCTCCGCCAAGGTGAGCCCACCCAAAGCTTGTGCCTCCAGCATGGCATTCGCGTACACACCCCACGTGTTCTGCTCTGAGGTAGCTGGCTTTTTTGTCTTCAGGGGCTTTCCCTGTTCCGGAAGCCGTTCCATCCATTTGGGTTTGGAAAGTTCTACCGGAGCAGACACAGATTCCCCTATCCCAAGGTCACCCACATGCGCCCGGATCACATCCAAAAAGTCCGCCCCATAGCGAGCAAGCTTCGTCTGCCCCACACCACTGACTTCCAAGAAGCCTTCTTCTGTTGTAGGCAGTCTCTCACTCATATCCACCAGAGCCGCATCACTAAACACCACATAAGGCGGCACGCCCTGCTCCCGCGCAAGCCGTGTCCGCACCGCTTTCAGCTTGTCGAAGAGTGTCGTGTCCGCCAAATCAGCCGCCGCTTTACGCTTTGAGCGAGTCTGTTTCTCTTCCTCCGGCAGTTCCAATACCCGCGTCATGACAGCTTCCCCATCAAACAAGACAGCCCGCGCATTCTCTCCAAGTTTCACAAGAGGCAATTGTCCCTGGGCAAAGTTCGAGGCTGTCACTTCCAAATGCCCCATGTCCACTAGAATATCAATCAATTCTAAAATCCGCCGTTTGGACAGGTGCTCTAAAATCCCATATGTACTGAGCGCCTCTAGCCCAAATCCCTGCACCCGAGGCGGCAATTTCCCCTTGAGGGTATCCGCTACCGTATGTTTCCCATACTGCTCCCGCATCCGTTTCACGCAAGACAGTATCTTTTGCGCCTCTGTAGTGATATCCACCTCTTGGAAGGTATTTTGGCAAAGAAAGCAGTTCCCACAGGCTTCCCACTCCGGTGTCTCCCCAAAATAACGCAGGACATGCCGCCTGAGACAACTGGCTGTTTTACAATAAGCGAGCATCTGCCGAAGCCGCTCCTTATCCTGCCGAAAGATTTCCTCCCTCTGCCCAAGATCCATCTCTCTTTGCGCTTCACTTTCTTTCTGGATGAAAAAGGTGTTCGTCGCAATGTCACGCTCCGCATAATAGAGCACACACTCAGCAGACGCCCCATCCCGCCCGGCACGACCTGCCTCTTGATAGTAACTCTCCAAATTCTTCGGCATCCCACAATGGAGCACATAGGAGACATTCGATTTATCAATCCCCATCCCAAAAGCATTGGTCGCCACCATAACCGGACTCACATCCGCCTGAAAGGCCTCTTGATTCTCCTGCCGTTCCACATCTGCGAGCCCCGCATGGTACCGTGTCGCTTTGATACCAAGCTTCTGCAAGCGTTCACAGAGCTGTTCCACTTCTTTGCGAGTCAAACAGTACACAATTCCACTCTGATTCTGCCGTTTCCTTACAAACTGAAGCGCCGCTTCCATCCGATTCGCCGGACGTTGCACCTCAAAATACAGATTCTCCCGGTCAAAACCGGTTGTAATCCCAAAGGGATCACGCAGTCCTAAAAGCGCCTCAATATCCTGCCGCACACGCTCTGTGGCAGTCGCCGTAAAGGCCGCAACCGTCGGACGCTCAGGGAGGGCTGTGATAAACCGCCCCACATCTAAATAGCTCGGTCGAAAGTCCTGTCCCCATTGAGACACACAGTGCGCCTCATCCACCGCCACAAGAGAGACATCGAGCCGAGAGATCACCTGCAAAAACCGATCGTGCAAAAGCCGTTCAGGTGCAACATACAAAAGCTGATACTGTCCCTCTTCCAACTGTTCAAATACTTGCGTCTGCTGTGCTGGAGTCAAGGAACTATTCAAAAAAGCCGCCTGCACCCCTGCTTGGGTCAACGCCCGCACCTGATCTTTCATTAAGGATATCAGCGGCGACACTACAATGGTTAATCCGCCCAAAATCAAAGCCGGAACCTGATAGCAAAGACTCTTCCCCGCCCCCGTCGGCATGATCCCTAAAGCGTCTCGCCCGGACAAAATCGCATCCACCAAAGGCTCTTGCCCGCCGCGGAAAGTTTTATATCCAAATATTGTCTCTAAGACCGTAAATTTATCTCTCAAAACATATTCCCTTCCTGGAAATTTATCCCCCATATTATACCAGATCAGGGACAGATTTTCACCCTTGACAAAGCACAGGCACAAACTTATAATGAAACCCAGTTATCGGGGTGTGGCGAAGTTTGGTATCGCGCATGGTTCGGGACCATGAGGCCCAGGGTTCAAGTCCCTGCACTCCGACCAAAAGTCCTCTTAAGGCTTTAAACTGAACTTCAGGGGGATTTTTCTTTGAATTTGCAATTTGTATGGTGTGAGGTGAGATTCAGGTGACAGTAAAAACAGAAATGCTTTTGTTTATTATAGGAATTTTTGTTTCAATTTTAATTATCCTTTCTTTTGCGTGGGGTGGTTCTTTTGCAATTGGAGCAATAGGAGTAGGTATACTTTTATTACCATATTTGTTGATTGTCTTTACTTCCCTCAGTAAACTTGTCATAAAACTTACACATCGTCGAGAACCAAGTAATGATAAGATGTTTAATGCACTTTTAATAGCAGTTTCTTTTTATTACGGTGCCGCACGGATTGCCGCTCATATGGCTACACTCTTTTTGCTAATAGTTCGCCTTTTCTTTAGTTTGATAGCTTACATTGTTTCTCATCGCTGGGAAATTACATATATTACATTTTACTTATCTGAACTTCCATTGAAAATAGCTTCAATATTAACAACTCCAATTCAAGCAATTCTTGTATGGTTCATTAAAAGAATTAATTATGCAAGCATTCCGCAAAATTATGAACCCTAGATGCTCCGTTTTTGTCTTTCAAAAAACTTCTATCTACCATTGCACCCTATCGAAATAGCTGATATACTAAACCAGACAGGAGGTCGGTTGATGTGGCATTAACAAAAGAGGACTTACAAGCCATCGGGCAAATGATGGATAGTAAGCTTGAACCATTGAAGACAGATATGCAGGAAGTCAAATCGGATCTACAGAACGTTAAATCAGATTTGCAAGAAGTCAAAGAGCGCGTAACCAGAATCGAACTCACACAAGAAAATGTAATCCTACCCCGAATCCAACTATTGGCGGAAGGCCACAACGGAATCGTTGACAGGCTTGAGCGCCTCGATGAGTTGCCCGACCAAGTTGAGGATATCCAATCTACTGTTTCCGTGTTAAAACACGTTTTCAAGGAACACACACATAGCTAGTTAAAAAGCCGTCGATTTTCATCGACGGCTTTTGCTATATCTTTTTCTGACCTACTTCCATATCTCCTCAACCAACTCAATCCGTTCACCATTGGGTCCACTGAAAAAGATCACCTTCAAATCCCGATCCGTGCTCCCAAAATTGGGCACATCATAAACCGTCTGCGTCTCAAATTCACACCCAAAGGCAGAGATCCGTTCCATCGCTTTCTCTATATCCGTGACGGTGATGGCGAAGTGGTTCGGTGTAGCGCCAGCGCTGGGAATAATATTCCCCCGCGCGCACTGCGGCGGCAATGCACCTGCCTTTTCCGGCGATTGTAAGAGTTCAACCACACAATTACCCAGCTGAAGCATGGCAATCAAAAGCCCATCCGCTTCATTATCCACACGAAACAGGAGCTGAAATCCCAGTACATTCTCATAGAACTCTATGGCCTTTTCTCTATCAGTTACGAAAATGCCAATATGACTATATCCTGTAAATAACTTCTCTCCCATTTCGTCTACACACCTTTCCCTACTTTTGAAGGCTCACTTCAGCCATTGCCTTTCTATATTCCTCATTCACCCGTTTCACATGCCAAAACCCTTTGATATCCTTATTCGGATAATCAAGTAAACTGATGATGATCATTTCCTCCAGGGTTATAACAAATACCGCCGCTAACAAAAACACAATATATAGGTTTACTCCTGTGTGTCCGCCGAAAATGAAATATAAAATAGCCCCGATAAACAGGATCATCGCCAATATCTTGTTTGCGATAGTATGTAAGAAGAACACCTTGCGATGCTTCACAAGGCCAGGCACTGCAGACATCAGCTTAAACCCGAGGGCAACCAGGATCCCGTACCACAGCCAAGGCCACAGGTTCATGGCTGGCATAATGAAGAAAACTGTAACGATAACCAAGAGCATATCCGCCATACTGTCAAGCTCTGCGCCAAGTTCACTGTGGGCATCTTTGATGCTACGCGCCAATTTCCCGTCAATCATATCAGTGAATCCGGCGAGGAGGAATATAAAAATACTCGCAGGAGACAGCGGGGTAATGAAGATCAGGCTAATGGTCAGAATCATTCTTGAAATCGTAATCGCATTGGGAAGGTGTTTGAGTTTCATCGTTTTTCCTTTTGGTTCCTTTATTTAGTTGTCTTTTCACGTATACATCACGGCAAGACAATCCATTTGATCGTTACATTGTACATGCTTTTTATCAAAAAAGCAAGGTGGCAAGTTGCTCATAAAAATAGGGCAATTATGATTCTTGCACGAAAAAAAAAAGAAAAGACACGAAAAATAAAAACACTTGCACAATAACGGCGAATGTGATATAGTACAAGAGAAATTTACAATATATGGGAATGGGGATTTTCCCATTCCCATTCGCCATTTCAAGACGAAATATTAACACATGCATTAACATTTTAACCTTGTGTCAAAAAACACTGCAACCACAAGATGTAGGTTCGGGGAGAAAGATTAACAGAAACATTAACATATAAGAAACTTCAAATGGGAGGATGTCTGTTATGCGTCGTAAGAGTATGAGAAGAAACCCCTACAAGAGAGTTCTAAGTCTGTTTCTAGCCGTTGCAGTCCTATGTTCTGCCCTCGTTTTCGTGGGCGCTACCCCCTTTGGTGGCACAAGCGGGATTACTCCCGCGTCTTCCCTGCTGACAATCTCCGAGCGGGTTACCGACCCAAACACTTCAGCCAACATGGACTGGGCGAATACGCCGCAGGATAATGGACGCATATGGACAGATAAAAGCGTCAATCCGGGCTCAGGCACGGATGACTTTGCAGTCACCCTCTCCGCTTTGAGCCAATCCATCCCCGCTACATCGGGCTATGCCATACCGGCAGACACCGTGTTTATCATTGATGTATCCGGCAGTATGGCAAGCAACACCGTTCCCGGCACCAGCCCCGCCCGCTACCGGATTGATGTGCTTGTCGATGCCCTCAACGAAGCGGTAGGCATTCTCTTAGACGCAAACCCAGATAACAGAATTGCCGTCATCCCCTTCAGCGGCACCACTACGCTAACACCGCTTCTGTATCTTGGCCGCTATACGCCAGGCCCCACCGGATTTTTCAATTTGACCACCAGCGGCGGCAACAGGTATGTAAACGTTGGTGCCACTGGTTTCTCTGGTAGCGTACAAGTCACAGGCGGCACGCCTACACAGCAAGGCATCTTCTCAGGTGCCCAGATTTTGAGCACAGTTGGCGCCGCCTCATCTGCAGTTGCCGTACCTCAAACTGATGCTTCCGGCAATCCTCTCGGTGATGTCACCGTTACCCGCAGACCGAATATTATTCTCATGACAGACGGCGAACCTACCTATGGCTGGAGCACCCCCTTTGGAAACTTCAGCGGCGGACACAACCTCGGCACCGGTTCAACTGCTGAGATGGGTCTCGCTCTATTGACCGTACTGACAGCCGCCTATCAAAAACAAGTCGTGCAAAACGCTTATTTCCCCACGGGCTGGGACACTATCAGCGTTGGCGGCACTCCCGCCGCTCCAAGTCAGCCTCCCCCTTCCGTAGGTTTCTATACCATCAGTCTTGGCGCGGCAGGCAATGCCTTGGTCAATGCGGCGATGGATCCCTTTGGTACTACAGGTTCTCAAATAAATGTAAATCTGGTCACCCCATCCTATCCGGCAGGTTCCACAACGCCAACAATGGGAACCCTACTAAACAACTTTGCCGGCGGTAGCCTCATCACTTTTTACGCCGCCTCTACGTCCGGATCCGCATACACCTCGGTGAATGTAAACCCCGCCACTGCCGCTCCCATCATCTTACAAACCCCACAACTGGACTATGCCACCGGCTATTTCTCCGCCACAAGTGCATCTGATCTGCAAAACGCCTTCAACTCCATCACATCCGGCATCCAACAGCAGAGCAACACGAATGTCACCAATGTAGTTGGCGGAGACCCAAATACAGGTGGTTGGCTGGTCTTCTCCGATGTGTTGGGCGAATATATGCAGTTTAGAAGCGGCCCCTCCTTGCAATTCCCCGGCATCGTCGGCGGTGCAGGCTCTGTCACCGGCGTTATAGTTGATCTGACGAGTCCAACTGTGCGGAGCGCCTACGAAGCCATTCTGCTCTACCAATTGAACTATGGTTCATCAAGTCCTGTAGATAGCATCTTCGTAAACAATCTGGTGCAAGCCAGCATCGATGCCGGTTTTACCAGTAGTGTCAGATACTTTGCGGATCAAAACAGAAACTGGGTGGCAAACTACACCACGGGTACCCCACCAGCCAGTGCCTATGCCATGGTGGAAATCTTCCCTTTGACTAACACAGTAAACAGCCTCATCACCAATCCCACTACTCCCACAGATTTAATGTATGCCGCTTTCCATGTTGTCACTGTACTGCAAGATGGTATATTCACTGAGATCTTTGATTTGGCTCCCACTCCTACCGGTGCTCAGATTTCCACAGAACGTGACTTGGTAGTCGGGGATCAGCTCATACGCTGGTATATCCCGGCAAGTCTGATTCCCATGCGCACAGTCGATCCCAGCACTGGTGCCGTCAGCGGGAACATCCTACCCATTCAGGTCACTTACACAGTGGGACTCGATCAATCCCGTGTCCTTGCTGACCTCGTAAGCGGAACATTGGCACCGCCTAGCGGCTCTTCTTCAATCTCCTTCTTTTCAAACCGCTGGAAAAATGCGGCAGGAGTCGCAGATAACGTCACACTGGCTTTCTACGCGCCCAATCCGGATAACCCTTACTATCAGCCTGATGCCGCCGCGATGACTATTCTCGATCTAAGAAATACTGCAATGAAGCAACCAAATAACACCGTAACAGCGCCCCATATATCCTTCTACCGTTCCTTCATCGATCCCGACATGGGTGACCTTATCTACCTGCAATGGCTCGGCAACAATGGCCGTCTGGAGCTACCGGTGGGTCAATTGACCCTTACAAAGGCCTTCCTCTTCGATGGCGTACAAAGAGCCTTGGCTTCAAGTGAGACCTTCTCACCAAATCCCCTTGTCTTCACCGTTATACTCCTAGATGGCACCACACTTCAAATACCCTTCGTGATCGCTCCCGCCGCAGATCCCACCTTTGTCTGGGATGGCACACTAAACAGATATAACTTAATCACACCGCTCACCTTACCCATCGGCACTTACTCTGTCACAAAATCCGGCGGCGCAATGGACAGCACTGGGAATATTTACATCACGCCGCCCCTATTGGGAGCAGGCACCATCACAGCAACGCAAACCCAGCCCACAAGTGTCGATTTTACCAACGAATACATCACCACCCTGCCAGAGGGTGACCTACCCGGACTCAGACTAAGAAAGTCATTCCAAGGACTAGGTACCACACCTCCGCCTGCGGACTTTTATATCTTAATCGAAGGGCCGGTGGACGACGTAACAGGTGATCCCATCAATCCAAATCAACTAGATACGCGCTGGACATTGAATGCCGCAGGAACCCGATATGAAATCATATTAGATCTTGCCACCGCCACAGACCCTGCCGGTGTTATTCTGACAGAACTTGCCTTCGGTGATTACGACATCAGCGAGTTCAACCTAGCAGTGCCCGGATTTAACTTCCTTGGTGTATCATGGATGGAAATGAACATAGGAAACAGCCCCATATCAGAGGACTTAGGTAGCGCAACGACTGTTGTAAATCCCTTCCTGACTGTTACCATCGCAGAATACACAGACGATATCATGGTCAGAATTGTGAATTCCTACGCACCAATCGAAGTACCACCAACCCCACCGCCTACAACGCCACCTACGCCTCCACCAACAAGGCCGCCGATACCACCAGAGCCTACTCCGTCCCCTTCACCTTCCCCATCGCCTTCACCCTCACCGTCTCCGTCACCTTCCCCATCGCCCTCACCATCTCCATCCCCGTCACCTTCACCGCCTCCTCCAACACCCACACTGGAGCCAACTCCACCCCCTTCCGTATCTCCACCCACAGGTGACGACCGCCAAACAGCTGTCTTTGTTATCCTATTGGTGATTGGTATCAGCGGTATGGGCGGCGTGACTGTGTATTGGTTTAGAAAAAAGCTCTTCTATCAGGGCAAACATCTGTAATGTAGGTATCATATGGGTAAACGAGTAGACAACAAACCAAAACAGCGGCGAATATTGCCCCTTGTAGTGTTCCTAGCGGGACTCTTATTAGTCGTATTCGCCGCCAGAGCCTTATGGACAGGCTGGCGGGAGGATGTTTCTGCAAGGAATGAATATGACGAGCTCCGTAGCAACTTCGAGCTCAATATCGAATCCCCTGCGGAGAATCTACCTTACATTCTCGAGTCTCCTGCTGAGGATCCGCGCCGAGACATGAGCTCCTTTCTCGAAATCAATCCCGATTTCGTAGGCTGGCTTTCCATTGAGGGAACCGCGCTGAGCTATCCAGTCGTGCAGGGACAAGACAACGAGTTATACCTAACCACCACCTTCAACGGCGAGCGAAACCCAGCCGGAGCCATATTCATGGATTATCGCGCCCTGAACGCCTTTGATACACCAATCACCATGCTACACGGGCACAATATGAGAGATGGCTCTATGTTCACCTCCCTGCCTAAATATTTAGATCCGGAGTTTTTAAGCGATCATCCAGAGATCACAATTGTCACAGCAGAGGGTGAAACCCTGATATACGAAGTATTCCACGCACGACGCATGTCAGCCTGGGATCCCGTATATACCCTTGATTTTAACTACGCCGCTACAGTAGAGTTCTTCAGCGCCACACCAGCAGGCACCAGCCGGATTCTGCTCCTATCCACTTGCACAAGCGATGGAGACAGAAACGCACGTGTACTCGTCTACGCGGCACTACGCACAGGTACCATCACCTAAGAATCTAAACATACTAAAAAACACCAGCAGGAGTTATCCTCTGCTGGTGTTTTTCTTATTGAATTAAATGAGACAGATCCCTTAATCCCTTATAGAGCCACTGACTCCTGTACCTCTTGCTCCGCTTTCTCTGCAAGCGGTTCATTCAATAGCCGTTCTGGCCGCTCCAAATTCCGCTTAAACTCATACAAAGCCTTCGCCCACACAGCCCCTAGGCAGATGCGCTCATCAATGGAAATACCAAGAGACATTGTGCGCTTCGTCTCGCCATCCTGATTAGACGTGCGGTTGGGTTTCCCCATTGTAACAAAGAGACTCGTCGTCCCAAAGTCGTACAGATGGTGATACACCGCATCCATCTGGATCGACGCTAGATTTGAGATAAACATGGAAGTGTGAAAGGGACTGAGATCAATAATCTTCCGCGGCAAAATCCCCCGCCTGTCCGCAAATTTAATAAGTCCCACCAAGAAACCCGGCAGAAGCGGCAAAGACATGAGCCTATTCACAAAGCGATCCACTGCATTCTCCGCTTGGATATTCTCATTCTCCGCAATGGCTGTCCGAATTTTCTGTGAAATCACCAGCAGATCATCTTCCGGATCAATGTACACCTTGATCGCACTCTCTTCCATCGCCTCTTCCGCGCGCTTGAGGATAACGAAAGAAACACACACATGGTTCCGCTCATAAATCTTCTTATTTGCAATAAAGCGATTGAGTTCCGGCGTTTTCTGGAGCAGACGCGCAAATGCGGCGATCACCGCATCCATCACCCCAACAGGATGCCCATCTACCCGGAGCTCCCGCAGAAACTTCTGCAAGTTTCCCATGTCAAACTCAACCTTGCAATAATTTGTCGCATCATATCGCCTGCTCATAATATGCGGAATGACACGGTCAAGAGCTGGTATATTTTTCACCAGCTTCCCATCAGATCTCCCCATTACTTACTCCCCCAAGCATTTCTTCAATTACATCAAATCAAAAACCCAAACACCACCAAGAATAGCGCAAAAACCCCACCGATAGAAATACAAATCTTCCGAAAACTCAAATCCAAACGTCCCAAACGATAAAGCAAGACCCCATAACGCGGTATGAGATAACGCACGATCAAAAGACCCACAACCCAGCTCCCTGCAAGGATAAGTGTCTTTTCCAAAAAGCCCCCAAAGCTGATGGAAAGATCCACACCAAACAAAAAGCGCATCGCCGCCTGTCCAAAAATACCGCCAATCAGACACAGCCCGCTCACCAAGAACACAGACCCTTGCTTAAATCCGTCTATCCTTTGAGATTCCGCTTCCACAGATGGCTTCCCAAACAGGATTCGGGCATACTTGATAAACACAACAATCGTCCCCAGGTTAATCAATACCATCAACACAAAGAGAGGGAAGTTCACATCTGCCATCATGAAATATTTGGAAATATTCCCGCTAAAAAACGGCGCGCCTGTAATCCCCAAAATCGCAAGAATCGCCGAAACTCCAACCACAGGCATCCGCCGGAACACACCGCGGATCTTTTCCACATCTCCTGTGCCATATACAGAAATCACAAGTCCCGCGCCAAGGAAAAGAGCGGCCTTTGCGATCGCATGACCGATCATGTGATACACACTGCCGAAAAAAGCATAAGCGCCGTCTAAGTTCAACCCCATCAGAATCAGTCCCACCTGTGCAATGGTACTATATGCAAGCATCTGCTTTATATTCGACTGTGACAGTGCCAAAATCACACCAAACACAGCAGTCAACGCGCCAATCACAAGAAACACCTGTGAGGCGTCCATGGGTGCAAACATCTCTCGGAAGCGCAAAAACAGATATAAACCCGCCTTCACCTGAAGACCGGACAAAAGCGCACCAACAGAGGCCGGCGCTTGCGGAAGGCTATGTATCTTCGGTAAGAAGGTAAACAACGGTAAGAGTCCACACTTAGACGCAATGGCAAGCATAACCAAGGAGAAAGGCAAGACCAACTGGGATGGATCTAAAGCCGAAATCGCAATGGCCGCCCGCCCCATATCAAACACACCGGTGAGTCTGTAGAGATATCCCAAGCCAAGGAGATAAAACTGCATCACGATCACATTTACCATCAGATAGACCAAGCCATCATACATCGAACGGCTCCGTCTGTTATACATCAGGAGTACCGCCGCCACAACAGAGGCAACCTCTGCCAAAACAAAGATATTAAACAAATCCTGGGTGAGGAAAAGCCCGATCAAGGCGCCTTCTAAGGTAAACAAGAGGAACAAAAACAGACGGCTATTTTGATCGTGAAAGCTGTAAATCGTCACAATCAGGAAGATAAATACCGTCAGCATCACAAAAATCGCCGCCAAGGTATCGGCACGCAGTGTAATCCCCAAAAATCCGCTATAGTTCCCGGCATTGGTAAGAATATCCCCCTCACGGCTTTCCAGGAAGAGACGAACCGCCGCCACCAAAAGAGCGCCTTGCGCCAAAGAAGCCAAAAGCTTCGCCACTTTATACGCGGGAAACAAAAAGAGGAAAATCGCAATTAGAATCGGAACCAGAACAAAATAGATCAGCATCTCTACTACTCCATACTCATGCGTTGTGCCACGTCCCAGTCAGTCGTCTTATAGGTGCGAAAGAGTGACATTAACATGGTAATACTAATGGTAACCACAGCAACCCCAATGACAATTGCCGTAATCATAAGCGCCTGGGGCAAGGGATCCGCAACATACTCTAGGGCTTCGAAATACTCCCCAATGGGTGGACGAATGCCGCTCCGAAAGCCTTGTCCGAGGAAAAACACGATGACAGCGGTCTGCATGAGCATACTGCACACAACAGATTTGATCATCTTACGGCTTGTAATCAGCCCATAAAAACTGATGAAAAATAACACCAGTGTCAGAATTTCAAGTAAATTCATCTAAACCGCTACCTCCTTTCAATCGCCATGTAGCGATAGAACAGAATGATAAACCCACAACCTACTTTTGTCCCGATCAAAAGGTTCATCACAACCATATAAACATCCTGGAAAATTGGCGGCAAATGATCCATCGCTCCGACAAAGATAACAAGGATCACCACCAGTACCGTAAAGGAGAAAATAAACTCTTCCACCCGCAATATCTTCGCAACCGGCAGGTCAAAGATATTATACACCAAGTATCGGCAGACAAAGAAGGCCGCAATAAAGAGCCCACCCTGGAACCCGCCTCCGGCTGAAATATGTCCATGGGTAATCAGATACACACCAAAGACTAAAATCACAACCGAGATCACACGCATCACCGCGTGGACAAGTACACTCCGCTCCACATCACTGTGTTTTCCGTCCAGAGCAATCTCATCACCGGAATAGGACATATGGGTCACCGCAATCACGCTTACAATCAAAACAAGAGCCTCAAACAAGGTGTCATACACCCGGTATCCCAGATAAATCGCCGTAACCGCATTTTCACCGCCAATGTCATACATAAACTGGGAAAGATACTGGTCTTTAAGATAGGTATTCGTCTCACCATTCGGCACAAAGTAAAGAACCAAGCCAAACAAAAGCGCCGTAAATCCCAGAGGCGCAATGTATTTTCTGAGTTTTCGCACTTTCGCAGATAGTTTCTCCGGTGAAGAAGACTCTTCCAGTTTCAGCTCATGATACTTTTCAAAGCAGATCACAAAGAAAATCGTCGTAAAGGCTCCAACCGCGGCCTCTGCCATCGCAACATCCGGCGAACCGAAAACAAAGTATGTAATCGACGCCACAAGAGAGAAAATGCACATGTAAATAATCATCACAACATTGCGCGACTCTCTCAAAATGCAGAGTGCCAGTATAATCAATAAAGAAAGCAGTGCGTATTCCATAATTAAACAGATCCCCTAGACCGCTTATGCTTCTCGGTCGTTTGTGATAGTCTGACTTGTCTCGTCTGACTCCGGCTTGTACCCGCTCAAATTGGCAAAGCGGGCAATAATATAGGTCGTCATCGGATTCGTAAGGAGGACGAGCCCCAAAAGAAGAAGGAGCCGAAGGGTAAAAAAGGAAAATCCATGCCGCACCGCAACGCCCAGAAATATCGTAATAAGTCCCACCGTATCAATCTTCGCCGCGATCAACACCCGGGGGTAAAAGCGCCGGAACTTAAAGAGTCCAATCACACCGAAGAGCATGAAAAGTACACCTAGAATGATTAAAACTTCCCCTGCAATCCGCATCATTTATCCCTCCTCTGCTTTTGTCGCCTGCTCCAGAAAAGGGTGATGAAAATCGTCCCCATAAAGCTAAAGAGGACATAAATGAAGGCATAATCTAAAAAATACGAGGTATCACGCAAAGACGCAAACAAAACAATCAGCAAAATAATCTTGGAAGAGGAAAGCTCCATTCCGAGAAGTCTATCCCAAACAGAAGGCCCCCTGATGGCCATTGCAAGATAGAGTAACAAGAAAGCCAACATGATCCATATCACATACATAAGTGCCCTACTCCTTACTTCTGCGCCCGAATGAGCCTGCGCTCCATACTTGCCCGCTGTTTATCTACCGCCTGATACGCGTGCTCCGGCGTATCTTTCGCATTACTGAGGTTGAGTGCCGTAAGCGTCTTCTCTTCAAGCCCCAGCGTAATAGAACCCGGTGTCATAATGATAGAAGCCATGAGAATCGCACGCAAAAAGTCACTCTTGAGCTCTGTCTCAACGTCCACCATATCAACACGCACATCGCCGAACAGAATCGTCTTGATTAAGCGAAACCCTTGTACATAAATTTCCTTGACCAAATAGAAAGGATATAGCAAGAGACGCGAAAATTTCACGTCATTGATCTGCTTCAGCGGAAGAAACTTCCAAGCAAATAACAAACAAATAACGCTAACCACAGCACCGGTTCCAATAGCAAACCAGGAAAAACTCTCTACTAAAATCAGCCATATAAACGTAAGCATACCAAATGCATACAAAGCATTTCTGCGCATCTGAATCACCTTTCGAATTAACATTCAGGACTTAGTATATCATACCCCTTGACCTTTTACCAGCAATTTATTAGAAAGGTATGAACACAAAAAAATCACTGCCTCAGCATAAGCCAGGCAGTGATTTTGATCCCATCAATCCGAGCTTTCTATCCGCCCAGATACGCCTTCCGTACCGCGTCATTCTCTAGGAGCGCCTTTGCATCATCCGCAAGCACGATACGGCCTGTTTCCAGTACATAACCCCGGTTGGCCACAGTAAGCGCCATATGCGCGTTCTGCTCTACAAGCAAAATCGTCACACCCGCGCGGTTGAGTTCCTGAATAATCTCAAAAATCTGCTCTACCAATAGAGGTGCAAGCCCCATAGAGGGCTCATCTAACATAAGCAGTTTCGGACGGGACATGAGAGCTCTGCCCATAGCAAGCATTTGCTGTTCTCCGCCAGAAAGTGTCCCCGCATGTTGACGCCGTCTCTCTTTGAGGCGTGGGAACTTCTCATACACTTGCTCCATCCGCTCCTGCATACTCGTCATGGGCTGTGTATAGTTCCCCATCTCCAGGTTTTCTTGCACAGACATCTGCAAAAACACCCGCCGCCCCTCCGGTACATGGGCTAGGCCTTTTTTAACAATGGTATGAGAGACGGTATTCCCGATCTCTTCCCCAGCGAAGGAGATAGACCCCGTTTTACTGCGCAAAAGCCCGGATATCGTCTTTAGAATCGTACTCTTCCCGGCGCCGTTAGCACCGATCAAGGTCACAACTTCGCCCTGCGCGACTTCAAAGTGTATGTCTTTGATGGCATGAATATTGCCGTAATAGACGTTCATAGTTGACACTTTAAGCATGTGCTCCACCTCCTGAACCGAGGTATGCCTCAATTACTTTGGGGTCATTCTGAATCTCCTGAGGCGTCCCTTTCGCAATCAGACGCCCATAGTTCAGCACCGCTACACCTTCGCAAATGTTCATGACCAAACTCATGTCATGTTCAATGAGCATAATGGCAATCTGGAACATCTCTTGAATCTTCTTAATGTTCTCCATCAAATCAACCGTCTCATTGGGGTTCATCCCCGCCGCCGGCTCGTCCAGAAGTAATACCGCCGGATTTGTCGCCAGCGCCCGCACAATCTCAAGCCGCCGCTGAGAGCCATATGGGAGGCTACCCGCCTTACTTTCTGCCACATCCTGCATGTCAAAGATAGAGAGTAGCTCAAGCGCCCGGGCTTTCGCAATTCGTTCGGCACGCCAATAACCGGGCAAACGGAAGATGGCACCGCCTAGGCGGTAGTCCATTTCATTATGCAAACCAACCAGCACATTCTCAAGCACCGTCAGCTCACGGAACAGACGAATATTCTGAAACGTCCGCGCAAGCCCCGCCCGATTGGCCTGAATGGTATTCATGCTCTTGGTATCCCGCCCCTCCAGATAAATGGATCCACGGGTAGGCTGATATACCTTCGTAAGCAGATTAAAGATCGTCGTCTTCCCCGCACCATTTGGACCGATGAGACCACAGATCTCTGTGGGGCCGATGGTGATATTAAAGTCATCTACAGCAGTCAGACCGCCGAAGTCAATGCCAAGACCCACACATTCCATAACAGGACGGCGTTCCAGGTCACGCTCCGGAAGCATGGGCGCTCTAGGATCACGCTTTGCCATTAGGCGTCACCTCCTTTTTCTCGCTTCCCTGCTCTCGCCCAGCCCATGAATCGCTCAAGCAATCTGGAGAGGGAGAAATCGTAGGTACCAAGGAGTCCGGTTGGTTTGAATATCATCACAATAATAAGCATAAGGGCGTAGATAATCATCCGATACTGGGCAAGACTCTGCATCACAACAGGGAGACTGGTCAAAATAGCCGCCGCAATTACAGAACCAGCCATAGACCCCATACCGCCTAGGACGACAATCATGAGGATGTTAATACTCGTCATAAAGTCAAATTCACCCGGCACTAAGATACCAAGATTCCCTGCAAAAAGCGCACCCGCAACCCCTGCAAAGAAGGCGGACACCGCAAAAGCCATAACCTTATAATAGGTGGTCTGAATCCCACAGCTTTCAGCGGCAATCTCATTCTCTCGAATGGATAAAATCGCCCGCCCATGTCTGCTCTTCATCAGCGTATGAATGACAACACAAGTGAGAATCACACAGATGTATACCACGATAAAGGAAGAATACCGCGGAATCCCAAGGAGCCCCTGTGCACCGCCTGTAATCCCGGGTATATTATTAATCAGCACACGGATGATCTCGCCAAATCCAAGGGTAATAATCGCAAGATAGTCCCCCCTGAGCCGAAGCGCCGGAATACCAATGATAATCCCAAAGATCGCCGCAACCACACCTGCGAGGAATAAGCCCACTGCAACAGAAGCATATCCAGGCAGTATCGCACTCCGCCAGAAAATCGCCCCTGTATAAGCGCCCACAGCCATGAAGCCAGCATGTCCCAAAGGAAGCTGTCCCAAATAACCGGTAGACAGGTTCAAAGAAACCGCCAGAATAATAAAGAATCCAACCTGAATGATATTATTGCTATGAGCCCGTGGCAAAATCCCACTGCCCATTACAATTTGGCCTACAATCAAGAAGAGTATCAAAAGTGCCGTATTGATCGCATACCGCGCCGGCATAGGAATGGAAAACCGTTTCATCATGCCCACCCCCTATACCTTTTCCATCATCGTGCGACCCATAATCCCGGTAGGCCGCACCATGAGTACAAGAATCAAAATCACAAACACCGCGCCGTCTGTCCATTGGGAAAGTCCAACGGAGATGACCAGCACTTCCAAAAAGGCAATGATATACCCACCAATCATCGCACCCGGAATGGAACCAATGCCGCCAAGAACCGCCGCAACAAAAGCCTTTAAACCAAGCATCGCGCCGATTGTCGGCATAATCAGAGGAAAACGCACACTATAGAGAAGCGCACCCACACCGGCAAGCGCCGCACCCACCGCAAAGGTGAAGGTGATAATGTGATTGACATTAATCCCCATCAGCTGTGCCGCCCCTGTATCCTCACTCACAGCCCGCATAGCTTTCCCAAACTTTGTCTTTTGGACAAGGATCGTAAGCAGAGCCATGGAAAGAAGTGACGCCACTATGGTAACCAGTGCCACATAAGAGACTGACACATCACCAATATAGAACACCGTCCCCGTTGGAAGCAAGCGGCTCGCCGGGAAAGACATGCCGTCTGCTGAAAACAGTAGTTGCGCCAAGTTTTGTAGCAAAATGGAAACACCAATCGCCGTAATGAGAAGCGAAAGCCGCGGTGCAGTCCGCAAAGGCGTATAGGCAAGCTTTTCAATAATAATCGCCAAAAGCGTACAGCCCGCCACCGTAATCAAAGCCGCAATAACCGGCGGGAAATTGAAAGCTGTCAAGGAGAATAACGCAATATATCCGCCCACCATGATAATATCACCATGAGCGAAGTTTAGAAGCTTTACAATTCCATACACCATGCTATACCCCAAGGCAACCAAGGCGTAGATTGAACCCAATTGAAGTCCGTTGATAATCTGAGAAACAACTAACACACCATACCACCCCTCTCACTTATGCGCAAAGGGAGATCGGCTATAAAAGCCGCTCTCCCCTTTTATAGATTTAATCTTTAGAAGTAACCCCAGAAGGTCTCACGTCCGCCGTCGATATGTAGGATGATGGCCGTTTTTTGTGGGTTGTTGTATTGGTCAAATGTGATATGTCCTGTGATGCCAGTCATATCCGTCGCCGCCATGTTGGCGATAACAGCCGCTTTGAATTCAGGCGTGTTAGCCGTGTATCCCGCGTTTACCGCGCGCTCAATCGCCGCAAACAAGATCATTGCCGCGTCATATGCTTGCGCCGCGAACATGTTTGGTTGCATACCTGTCGCCTCGTAAAAATCAACCACAAACTGCTGTAGATTCGGGTCATCTATGTCAGGTGTGAAACCTGTAAGGAAGTATGCCCCCTCAACGGAGGATGTATCATCCATGAAGTCCAAAATAGTCGCCCAACCGTCAGCGCCCAGCAGAACTGTATCAAGTCCAACACCCGCACTCTGAGGACCGATTAGGGCGATGTCTTGATAGTAAGCAGGAATAAAGAGCGCATCCGGGCTTTGACCCGCGATATTTGCCAGCTGAGGCGTAAAGTCAATTGTGGTGTCTTGGAAACGCTCAATTGCAACGATCTCAAGACCCAGTGCTTGGGCTTGCAATTCAAAGGCATCTTTCAAACCGATGGAATAGTCAACTTCATTGTTATATAGAATCGCAACTCTCTGTGCGCCAACTTCTGCCGCCGCAAAGTTTGCCATCACATACCCTTGGAATGGGTCAATAAAGCAAGAGCGGAACATATTGGTAAACACTTGCCCTGTATCCGCATCCACTGTTACGTTCAGATGAGTTGATGTAGCAGAAATCATCGGCATATTGTCTTCAAACGCAAGGGGAACAACAGCCATTGTGACACCGCTGGTAACAGCGCCGATAACCGCAGTCGCGCCGCGGTCAACAAGGTCATGATATCCCGCGACACCCAAAGCCGCGCTACCCTCTTCGTCAAACCACTCTAATTGGATCTGCACGCCGCCTCTTGCGTTAAACTGCTCTGTATAAAGCAAGACACCGGCTTCAACCGCCGTGCCAAACTGTGCCACAGGTCCAGTCAAAGGAGCGAGGACACCGACAATAATAGTGTCGCCACCTGCCGATCCCGCTGGTTCATTTCTGCAAGCCGCAAACAAACCAATGACTAATACTACCACCAAAACCATAGACAGAACACGAAACTTCTTTGTCATTTTCCTCATACCTCCTATTAAATTTGTAGCAATCTCAGGCTTTTTCTGAAATTGATATAAAAGTAATTATAATGATTTAACTCAGCAAAGTCAATTGTGGGTTTTAGAAATCCTAACTAAATAAGTGCTAAGTTATTGTGCACCTTGTATATGTATAAGCTCATGCATAAAAGAGAGGTCACACAAGGTGACCCCTCTCAATCGTATATCTCTCTGACTCCTAGCCAGCGCTATCAAAGCTTTCGGCCGCAAGCATGTTGCCGTCATAATCATAGAATCGAGCTGTGACACGCATGTTTGGTAGCTCTAGTTCATCGCGGAAGGTATCTGCCAGCATTTCAAAAAATGGACCCATACTTATGAAAATTTCTTCAAATGCGCCTTCTACGCCATCAAAATCCATCCCGCTTGCAAAGATGAAGTTATAGATTAGCTCATTGCCTGTGCCCGCTTCAAGCTCAACACGGCTACCCTCTCCCATGCCGCCTGTCATTGTGTCCGCCATACTACGAATCATATCGCTGTTTTCAGCTAAGAACACTTCAATCACACTTAGTTCCGCTTCTGGCTCTTCCGGCTCTGGTGTCGGCTCCACAGATGTCCCGCCGCCGCACGCCGCAAGGGACAAAATAAGCATTGTTGCAAGTAATAGGATTAACAGTTTTTTCATCATCTTTATCGTCCTCCACTGGATCTAATATCTCTCTAACCTTGTTTCAGGTTAATACCCATGATACCAGTTCCCGCATAGAATAGCAAGTAAAAACATCCCCCAATGTACATCTTACATTAGGGGATGCATAGAGCATCTGACCTTTAGCGATACAACGTCGCTTTCGCTTCTCTGTAGTTATCTGAGGTCTCAATTGTATCCGGCGGGAAAAATTCATCCACCGGGAAACTGATCTTTGAGAAGAGCGAGCAAGGATCATCTTCTCCCGATCCCACACACTCTTTCTCCGGCAAGCAGTAATCATACGCCGGCATAAGGAGCTGAGAATCACGCTCTAACCGCACGATGGAAAACTGCCCCAATGTGACATACACACGGCGGCTATCGCCGCCCATCATAAGCTCACAACCAAAGGCCGCACGGATACAGCATGGGATTTCTGTAACTTCACAATCAGAACGGTGATGGTCACACACATCTACAATCTTCATCCCTAAGATGATAGGATCCACCGCTTCCACAACAGCCGTCGGCAGGTTTGTTTTTGCAAGGCAATGTTCATCCAAACCGCTGATAATGGTATCCGATGTAAAGATCTTCGCACTTCCTTCACTACCGAACAAAATCACCCGCTTGTCAAACACAGCAAGCCCCGTAATCGGACAGCTTCTGTTGACAAGCTGGAAGGCCTCTCCTCGTATTTTATAGTAGTACCGAAGATCTACCGTGTAAAACCCGCGATTAAAAGTGATCTCCTCCACGTCAGTTGTGACATAAAGCAGTTCCGCTGACTTTGCACGTACGCTCACCGCGTTTTCTATGTATCGCTGTGACTCAGCAGTCGGATAAAACCGCAAGTCTTCAATGCAGTCTTTGTCCTTACAAGAGTCAAAAATCTTCCGTGTATGAATGCACACAGCCTCTTTAATACAATCGCTGTCTCGCACAGGACCG
>Ga0131853_10005737_pt1 | contig 22436 bp, 18 predicted proteins | sample TergutLab28metaG_FD_92764 | JGI IMG/M metagenome (GOLD analysis project Ga0131853, IMG submission 92764) | Labiotermes labralis P1 segment gut microbial communities from Petit-Saut dam, French Guiana - Lab288 P1 (version 2) (version 2) | ecosystem: Host-associated > Arthropoda: Insects >... | reverse complement strand
GAGGGCTACATGAGAAGCATGTAGTGGCAACTTGGAATGTTGGGAACCATCTCAGCATTTGCTTATAGACACAGGGAAACCAAAAAAAACCTGTGTCGAGGTGGCCGGTCGCAGGACCTTCCGGATACTGACTTTTAGCCAGCAGTCCGGCATCTAAAGTAAAAAACAGCAACGCACACACAGTATAACAAATACACATAAGATGACAACAATACAGACAATGACTTGAACCTTGCAGACACACACAAAGATTCATAAGTGACAAGTTCTGCCGAAACACATGGCAAGCGTGAAGAGGAGTGGCATTGAGCGGTGCTAGAAATTCAGTCAACAGAGCGTCAGACAGCTGTCAACTAGTCATGTAAAAGTATGCTATTTTATACGAGATTCTGGTATTCTAACAGCTATGACTACTGAAGATTCGTGTCTTCTGTGATGTTACGCCATACTGTTTGGTAATTAGCAGGATACGTGGCGTTTTGAAGGACTGAAGTGCCGTCACCATCAGGATCATGTGGTACACACAAAAGGACTACAATTCCAGTAGACAAGGCATTAAAAATTGTCAGAAGTCCTCAATCTGTGCTGAGTGCTTACACAATGTACCGCACTTCAGACACCTCATTGACCTTCAGACGAGTGCGTGTTGACATGCAAATGTCTGATTGGTATTTACTGAAGATATTAAATTGCTTGCAATTTTTTGTTTTTTTCAACAACGCTATATACTAGCTATAATGTTACTAGGCCGAACGATAATATAACTAATGAATAATGACATGGAAGGGATGTGGCAGGAAATTGTAATGGCCAGACACAAGGCACAAGTCCAGCATGTCTGGTGGGAATGAGAAAAAGTGTAAAAAATTCTGTCAGGATGGCAAGTATTAGGCTGACACAGAGGAGAGGATCACCTGGAATATTCAGCAGTAGTGCTGCCTACTGGTCTGCAGCAATCAGTGTGTTATGTTCAAAAAACATAATCAGAAGCCCTGCACAACTATTAGTCGGTACAGCGACTCGCTACGGGCTGGACGGTCCAGGGATCGAATCCCGGTGGGGGGCGAAATTTTCCACACCTATACACACCAGCCCTGGGGTCCACGCAGCCCCCTATAAAATAGGTACACGGTCTTTCCCGGGCGTAAAGCGGCTGGGCCGTGACGTTGACCACCACAAACCTCTAGCGCCGAGGTCAAAGAAACAGTAGAGCTATACCTCTACTCCCCATCTGGGCATTCATGGCCTGTTCTAGGGTGAACCGTACCTTTACCTGCACAACTATGCTGACATTCCCAGGACTCTTGACATGATTAGATCTCTGCACCTACCTGTTGTACTCCAAAATACATCTAGGCTCCAATCTGTATGAGAATTGTCAAGCCCCCATAAGAAATGTTATTTATTTTGTTTAATTTCAGTTTACATAAGCCGACAGCAGACTGCGGTGACCAGCTGACGTATATTCTCAGTTGGACAAACAGGAAGGCTGGATCACCTATCCTGCACATGGCAACAGCAAAAGAAACTGCAGGAAACTGTTGCTAGTAGACAGATTTGTGATGAGAATGTGTGTGGGGGTTTCGTCAAGCAGCAGTTGAAAACTGTCTCTGTTCTGAACCTACGATGCAAGCAGACGAGTAGGAAGAGGCTAAAGTTTGAAGGCTACAACATGTGGGCTTCACTACTGATTTTGACAGTGCAAGGTAAGACTGGTTAACTTCATCTAGAACCAAATTAAATTGAAATAAAATTCTGTGAAATTGCTCAGTGAATATTTTTATCCTTTTTTTTTTGGCCCCTTCTAAAATGTTATCCCAAATCTGACAGCTGCAGTAACAGAAGGGAGTTTATGCATCGATGGGTGGTGATCAAGCTTTCGTTTTCTAGGAAAACGTCAATCCGTATGGTAAGCACTATTTCCAATTGTTCCACATAAATTGTTGGTTTTATTGCAAATTTTACTTTAATATTTGGATATTAACCTCCTTGTTAATGCATATATACTGTAGCGACTTACATCACAATACACCTGAAACCCTTGGGTCCGGTAGCTCAGTCGGTACAGCGACTGACTATGGGCTGGAAGGTCCAGGATCGAATCCCGGTGAGGACGAGATTTTCCACCTGTGCAGACCGGCCTTGGGGCCCATCCAGCCTCCTGTAAAATGGGTACCGGGTCTTTCCCAGGGGTAAAGTGTGGCCGGGGTGTGCTGCTGACCACTCACCCCCTTCTAATGTCGCAGTCATGGAAGAGTAGAGCTATACCTCTACCCACCCACTGGGCCACACCGGGCCTGTAACGGGACCACTTTACCTTTTTTTTTACACCTGAAACCCTACATGGTGTTTTCTATTGGCGACCATGGTACCTTTTAACTTAGTGGTGTCAGTGGAATGGTGGCCACCGCGTGCCACTACAGAACAAAATGAGATAGATTTTATGTTTTTTAGACAGTGGTAGTTCAGCATGTGATTGTATGTGATCAATTAATGAGAGCAATAAGAACTGATGACACAATGTGGGGTAAATAAACTGTAGCAATAAACTGTGTGGATACAGTCTGACAATAAACAGCACTGGCACAACAAGAAAGCCTACAATGACACTGTTATACATTTCCAAAAAACATTCTGCTGCCCATATAAATGATGACAAAATCACATATCTCCAAGACAGTTGCAATCTGTCTGAATTGAACTGCACAGTTCATCAAGAGCTGCAGTTAATTTTGTACATAGTCATGCACCACCAAGGACATTTCAGTTAACAACAGATCACATATATGACAGTGGTACCATAATATTATAATACTAACCATTGTGTTACAATTGCCTACTGCAGTTAATTTTGTATACAGTCATGCACTGCCACGGACGTTTAGGTCAACGACGGACCACATACATAACGGTGGTCCCATAATATTATAACACTTACCATTGTGTTACAATTGCCTACAGTATTCAGTACAGTAACATGCTGTACAGGTTTGTAGCCTAGGAGCAATAGGCTATACCATATTGCCTAGGTGTGAAGTAGGCTATACTATCTAGGTTTGTGTAAGTACACTCTATAACATTCGCAGAACGACGAAATCGCTTAACGACACATTTCTCAGAACATATCCCCGTCATTAAGCAATGCATGTATTTACAGCTATGGAATTAGGCAGCCTCTCCATGAAGGCCTACTCACTCCTAAATTCTCAACCCTACTGATCATTTGTCAGAGCCACACAGATGTGCCAGTAACAAATCAAGACGGGAACTTACCTATGAATACAGTGGAACTAAGAGCCAAACTCAATCCAGTATGCAATTCTGTAGTGCCATAAGGCTGAATTCTAGCAGAGACACTTCACTTCCAACCTCAAGCTTGCTGAATGCCATGTTAAGAACTGCAGTGGCAGGGAACCTATAACAAAATTGCAAATATAAAACTTACACAACTATATGAAATGGAATGAGGTCATGAACAATGAATAAGTAAGGGTTAGTGAGCGGGGTCAAGGGGAGTTGGCTGGGCCATGCCCGGGTCGGCGGGTTGCCGGAGGGTGATAGAAACGGGCTGAGGTAGGCTGCTGGCTATTCTCCAGGGGTCGTAGATGTGAATATATAGCCTCTCTCCACCCAAGACCATCTTTGCATGGTGATGAGCCACGTCCTATAAGAGGTGACCCTGTCTGTGCAGAACACAGCGGATCTACTGTGCAGAACACAGCGGATGTAATGGAGTAAACCCTGAAAAATAATCCCCAACCCCACAGTGTGAGTGCCATGCCTGTGGGATGAATGGCAGTGGGTGAATCTGTTGAGAAGGGCACACTCTGGAATACCATGTGACCTCCCCAGATGTAACTAGCCTTACCTGACATGGGGGCTCTGCTTTATGAACCTGATTTTCCCCCCTCACTCATGGGATCAGTATTAGTAAAACTGAGAATAAACCAGAACTCATGGAGCACTCCTTAACTGGGAATTCTAGTAAGAATTCCAGGGGGGGGGGCTGCAGTCAAGGGGAACTTCTGTTCTCAGAGTGTCTGGAAAGGGCAACCAAGCAGAATCCAGGGGCCAGTGAGATTCCCATTAGCTTGGAAGGACACTTGTCCCCTTATAGTCCAAGTTCAGAGAATCTGGAGGTGTTAGCAGAGACAGTTGGCAACTGATCTCAAGAGCATAAAAAAGAACCACAGTGGTGCTGCCAAGAAGTGGGCTAGGAGGGCCAGGCACACAGAGGCCCCGCCAGGAACTCTGCTGGCAGCCAACCTCAGCAGGGCCACTCAAAATGGGGCCCCTGCCTTGAAGCAGCTAGATGTAGACCCTGAAGGAGCCCACAACATCTGGGACCCAAACAAAAGGGAAAGAGAAATTACCAAAGTGCGGGCCTAGTGTGACTGGGCCTAAACTTTCCAAAAGCAAGGGGCCCTCACAGAGCCCTGGTAAACACCAGAGGCTGTCCAGGGGCACTCCTGATGGCGAGCAGGCAAAAGAGACCCAGGCAGACTGGGCAACTGAGCTCCACCAGGGCTGTTCGGGAGGGCCTCCAGATGGTTATCATCTGTGACACCTACCCAGAGACCCAAGTTTACAAGGAAAAATTTGTAAGCATCCAGCGGGTGATTGGTGGACTTGAGGAACAGCTCCCTGAAGAGGGTTCACCCCCCAGCTCATTGATATTTATTGTTCTAAAGGGGTTGCCATTATGGTATGCCAAGACGAGGAGACCAGGGACTGGCTGGGTAGTAAAGTACCAAACCTGAAGGCTTGGAAGTGCACTAGGCTCAAAATGGTGTGCCTGCATGGTTTCCCTACCTAGAAAAGAGTGGTGGCTTGGTTTCTGGACCCTATGGAGGATACCTAGTGCTACTTTGAGCAACTCCATAGGCTGAATCGGGGACTGTATACTGGCCACTGGAGGGTCTATGAGCACGAGAAGGAACCCATCAGGGTTGCCTTGTGCTCAGCATTGACTGCTCATATGTCATGGCACTGGAGGGAATGGGATGCATGACTACATGGATGCTACTGGGATTCGCTTGTAGCAGTTCTAATAAATTATAATGAAGGCAAGGCAGAAAGACATCTGGTTGTATTCTGCTTATCTACCTTATGATTCTGAGGATCCTCACCCGACGAGGGAGTTTGAGGAACTCGTGCATTAATGTGAAGAAGAAAACCTCTATCTAGTAACAGGGTGTGATTCCAACAATATGGTGTGGGACCGCACCAATTGTAATGATAAGGGGGTGGTCTTCTTGGAATATCCAAATTCTTTGAATCTGGAGATTCTAAATCAGGGCAATGGTTCCACCTACTGCAGTGCTGGAAGGCTAGAGGTGTTTGAGATTACCCTGTGGTCCTTTGGGCTCCTAGAAAGCTTTAAATGCTGGGAGGTTTCTTCGAACCCTCCCTATTGGACCATAGACATATTCTGTTCACTTTAGAGGGTTCTGTACCAGTACACCTGATCAGGAATCCCAGAGGTACCAATTGGGACTCCTTTCAAGAGGGACTGAAGGGCAGACTGGAGAGGGGCAAGGAATTAACATGAAAGATGAGGCTGGATTAGGGTTTTCAATTCTCTCTGTTCAGCAGGCCATGTCTCATCTTATAAGGATAATTGTCCTCTTAAACTTGCTAAGACAGAAAGACATTCTGTGAAGTGGACATTGGAGTTACAGTCCCTCAGAAGAGGAGTGAGACGGCTCTTCAGTAAGTGACAGACAAGAATCCTCAAAGCTGGGAACTTGATAGAGAGGCTCAACAGAGATATAGAAAGGAAGTAAGGAAGGCCTCTAAAGAAGCATGGAGGACTTTCTGTAGCTACTTATGTCAGCCAGGTTACACAGGGCTCTTTCTTGGGACCCTAAGATCTTTGGTGGCTTCCCTCACGGATGTGTATGCAATTCAAGGGGGGAAATCTTAGAGCTCTTGCTAACTACTCACTTTCATAACTTGGAGGTCATTGAGGAGGTGGCGGCCCCTGCTGCCGCCCACCGTGCCAGACGTCATGACTGGCGGATGGCTGTGAGGGTTGTCACCTATAGGATTCTTCTGCCCCAAACAAAAGTATAGGAGTGGATGGCATATTCACAGCCCTGTTGCAAGAGGGATGGAGAGTTGTTGTCCCTTACCTGGTCAGGATGTTGTATACCTGCCTGGCTACTGGCTACATTCAAGCCATATGGCATCAGGTTAAGGTAGTGTTTATACCAAAGTGCAGAAGGAATTCCTATTGTGGACCTAGGGACAAAGTAGGACACAATTCAGGGTTGTTACTGGCCTTCTTACTGGACATAACACCATGAGAAGACATGAGGTGTGGTACAGAAGCAGAAACCTCAGTCCACATTCTGTGTGAGTGGGAAGCCTTGACTTCATGCAGACATGCAAATTTGGGTTCCTTTTTCTTGGACCCAGAGGATATTGAAGTGAGGAAGTGTAGTGATGTGAGGTGAAGTGTAGTGATGTGAGGTGAAGCGGAGCAGTAGGAAATTTAAATGGGGTTAAGCCAAATGAGAGGGTAGTGAAATGTAGTTCGGTGACGTTTAAATGGGAAGAAGTGAAGTGTCGACAAGTGTAGTATAGTGGAGTGAAATGTAGTTGGGTGAAGTGTAGTGAAGTGGGGTGAGGCTCTTAGGAACAGGGTGTGTATCATTATTAGAAGATATACAGATCACATGAAGTTTGCTGCTTTGCTGCTTATATGGCTGTTTTGTTTATCACATTCTTTCATATTCTTTTGGTTCCATTTTGTATCACTGTATATATGGTTGTATGTTTTGAATGTTTCTGTTTAATTTTTAAATTATGTATTCTTATTGTTATGTATGTTCCATTCTGGGTATTCTCTTTCATTGTGTTGTTCTGTGTACTGTTTGTGTGTAAATGTGTACTGTACTACTGCTATCAGGTGTCAATCCCATTGCAGTTCACAAATATATCATCATATTGTCATATTGAGAATCTAAGTCCTAAGTCTAGGGGCCATCTCGAACTGCAGTAGAGGAACAGGGCTCCCTTGACCTAATATCAGATTATGGAGCACAAAGGGCCTGTTTTAAGGCCTAGGTGCATCAGGACCGCAAGGGCTCGAGAACAACTACTAATCTATTTTTTGACATTTTGTTGACCGTGTATCTCAGTATTTAACCAACTTGATGCACAAAATTTGTTTCACAATAAGTTTTATTTCATGCCTCTACTTGTTTCGAGCACATGTGCTCGAAACACATAGAGGCATGAAATAAAACATATTGTGAAACAAATTTTGTGCATCAAGTTGGTTAAATACTGAGACAAATAAACTACTAATCTAATCTAATCTAAGAATTAGTGAGACAGTCACAGCCCATTGCAAGGTACTGTCCAAATACTAACTGGCAAGGACTAACAAAGAATGGCATGACCAACATCTAAATCAAGGCGTGGACTAGAAACTTTCCAAAGAAAAATTTAGAGTTTTACTGAGGTATATAAATCACACTGATTATTTTTCGTGTCCAGAGAACAACAGAGGATCTATGATGTGATGATGTCATAATCATTGTTTACTAATGTACTTGAAAATTCATATTTAACAAGCAATGTTAATGCAGCAATCCAAGGATTACATCTACCTGAACCCACTTGCCAGCGTCAGGGACTGTAATGGTAGTTAGATAAAGTTACTGAATTGTTTTTATATCTGAATGTACTGTTAGTAAAAAGAATAACCCTCTTTAATAATTCCTCACATTAAGTTTTACTCTTCCATTGCCCTGTCAGTAAAGGTCTAATAACATACAAAATTTTCAGAAAAGGTCATGAATGGGATTTGTGCCCAATGCTGTTAAAAGATCTTTCCTTCATCTGACTGAAAAATTCTGAATGAAATTGTTCTTTACCAGGCAAACAAAGTTTAATATTCTCTCCAGAATAACAACAATGAATCTCACAATAAAACACTATTGCTAAACCTTTTATGCTCAGTCCCAGTGCTGTTCCTGGGCTACACTAGAAGAAAAAAAAAAACATGTGGCCTTTGAACACCAAATGAAGGATAAACTTTAGGACGCTAAGAATAATTTCGGCCTTTTCCTTCATTCGACGTTTATTTATTTATTACTCCTCATGTAACTACTGAAACCTGCTAAAGACAATAACCGTTCACTGAATTTGTTACTACTGACAGATGCCCAAACATAAAAGAAACGAATTTACTAAAAGTAACCGGTCGCTTCGATGTAAGGTTACATGCAAACAAGGAATCCGAAAACTTAATGTTTTACCTGTATATTAACGTTACGCCTTTGCTCGAAATTAGGTGGGTTGATTTTCCGCAGAAAACTTAATTCCACGTTCAAATTCATTGCGGTAACACCTAACTTACTCGTTTACACTTACGCAAAATAAAATAACTTAAAAATGAATTAGAAACTGTATTCATGGGCACCACCAAAAAAAAATACGCACACCCAAACGGACGACAAATGTCCGCTGCAGTTACACATTTTCTCATTGTATAAGATTATGAACACTGCGAACATACTTTATAATTGGCATTAACTCTGAACACGGTAGGCGTTCCAGTTCACGATTACGACAACTACCTTACACGACAGACGTCCTACTAATTTACACATATCTGTGTTAACCCTAACCTTCTCGAACAACAACACACCTCCTACTCTTCAACACTGTCAAGAACCAAGATAACAATTTCGACACACGGAATACACACACACAATATTGCCAAGCGACCGTGAGAAATTCCCACCAGCAGAACCAGCGCAGCACAGCGCGTGCAGTAACACACGTCTTGGTCTCCTGAAGATGGGCATAATGATGCCCGAAACATGTTGAGAAAGTGTTGATAATAAACATCTAACTGCTGCATCTTGTTGGTTTTCTCTCTCACTTCACAATCCTAAGTCTACTTTCGATATGTAACTTCTGCCATTTGTCTCTAGAACAGAAACTGTGATAGGCGGAGTGGGGCTGCAAAACAGTGACATCTAAACATGAGTACAAGTACCAGCAACGGGATGGAGGGTCAGGTATTTCCTGCCGATCACAACAGGTGTCAGAAAAGTCGCAAGACATACGATCGCCGTGGCTGCGGCCTGGACCAATCATTGGACGGCTATTTCAAATTGTACTGACCCACAGATCTACTGACCACTTGTCTCGTTGGTGCATTTCGCAGATTTGTGCTGATAATTTATAATGGGACATCCATCTTGTTGTGTAGCATAAGTTTAATTTCTGTTGCAGAACCACAGTTTCTTCTATATGTGTAACATAAACTACAGCGTTTTCTTGTTACGGATTTCATTTTATACGTATATGCATGCCTGGTGTGTTTCATGCAACTGAGAAAGACACAACACAACATGGGCGTCTGATTGTGTTACTGTAGTTTTCATTTAGTTGGGGAAGTTAAAGTTTCTTGCATATTTGTTGAACATAACACACCCTTTTGTTATGCATATCATTTCATACACAAATCTTGTGTATTTCATGTTTATTTAACTATTGCAATGTGCAATGGACGTTGTGTACCGAAGTTGTTACGCTGTGCATGGCATGGCACAGGCAAGGGACAGGAAACCTTCAGGTTTCCAAGGAATCCAGTGCAGTATGTTCATAAAATTATAGGAAGGATATATGACCACTTATTCATATGCCATACAACACATTTTTTGGTGCCAAACATAGTTCATAAATTTTCATATACTGACTCTTGAGTGATCACTGAATGTAGCATCATGCATTACAACGCGAGTTGCCTTTTTTTGGTATTGTAAAGTTTTCGAATATGACAAATTCAGAACTCAGTTTTTAATTCAACATGCATTAAGCACATTAAATATTCATTATTGAGGATGACTCATGCATGAACGGTGCTTTATGTCGGGACTGTAATATAATCATTTCTTCATTTATTTATATACAGTGCAAAATTGTGGGCTGAGAAAGTCGGCAGACTGTGCCCAATGGAGGAAGCTGGGTCCCTCAAAAACAAATTTCTATTCTGAGATCACTTCTTGCGGACAGATTTTATGACACCTGGAGGGATATGCCTGAACAGATTGGCAGTTCCATGTGGCTTGGACTCAGCTTCACATTCCATCCCACAGTCTTCTTCGCAGGTCTTGGGGCAGATTTTGAATTTGATTTGAAAAGGATTATTATTTTGTCTACTTTCAGACAATTAGGTCATATGATTATAACTATTTATATTGGTCTTCTTGGTTTGGCTTGTTTCCTTCTATTAACTCATGCATTGTTTAAGGCTTTGTTGTGCTATCTTTAGTGACTCACATGTGTTTATGGCAAGTATGTTTCAAAATGACATACATAATGAACCTGTGGTAACTCTGTGAAATGGGGCACCTTGCACTGTGCTGTTTGCAGGCAAATATTCCGTTTCACTGATCAAAAGAACCGGTAAACTTTGTGCCTTACACTAGACACACGACTCCAGTACAAGTCATTTCGTGAGCAGTACTACACTACAGTCATACGTGTGGTTGGAAATGAAGTTGCATTACTTTCAACTGGCAGGTGCACTGTTCAGGTTTGAACTTCAGCAAGTGATCTCGGCAATTGTCTATATGTACATATTTCAGTTATGTACCTGTGCCATCTTTAGTGACTAATGTGTGTTTATAGGAAGTATGTTTCAATATGACTTATGTAATGAACTTGTGATAAATCTGTGAAATGGTGTTGACCTTCTGTGGGTTGAGGCACCTTGCACTGTGTTGTTTGCAGACAAATGTACTGCCTCACTGGTTGGTAACCAGTACTCTGCAGTGTATTCCCTTGCATCATACAATATCTGCTTATGGAGGAATGATTAGTGACACTCTGACAGTATGTTGATTTCTGATAAGCCTACCTTTCAGCAGCATTGAAATGATACTTCAAAGCACAATCCATTTACTGTGTTGATGAATTGTTTAATGTTTAAAGCAGTGAGACATGTGTATGGTTATATTTACAAATATGAATACGAATGCCTGTGATCAAAAGAAGTTGATGTTAACGATTTGCCTGTCCTACCTCCAATTACTCATTTTGAATATCAGTTTTGTTTCTGTGACATGTATTTCACACTGGCAAATATGTTTCAGTAAGGCATTTTTCAGTTGCTGTTAATGAAATCGTTGTTTACATGGGCACACATTTATCACATTCAGTTAGCATCAAAATGTGCCTGTTAATAAATGATATGAGTGTGGTGGTGAATACAATATACCATGAAGGGTTGACATAGTACTTGGCTTAATATGTTCCTTATCCATGTATTAGAGAATATTTAAACTTATGTAATGAAATCAACAAACGCATATGTATGAAATATATTTCATTGCATGTTATTAATTACCAACATGTATTGATCACTTTTGTCATTACCATCAGAGTAGCATTAAAAGAGCGATAAGAAAAGAGTGTAGGTTGAAATACTCAATGTTTGAGACATTTATTATAACTTTGGCTGGTTCCTGACATTCCTAATGGCAAATTATTGTATTCTTTGTACTCTTGTAAAGCTACCGCAATGATGATTGCAAAAGCGATGGAAACATGTTGGTAATTAATAACGTGATGAAGCATATTTAATACATATACATTTGTTGATTTTATTACGTAAGTATAATTAGTAGTTCGCTGCACAAACGACCGATCTACCGCCACTTTCGTAGCAGGAGCTAGTACACAAGTTTGGCGCAGGGTCCGCATTGTCGCGACATCATTGTTTTAATACTTGTATTCACAAATAGATGGCAGTAAAGAATTGTTAGCCACGTTATATAAGTGAGTTTCACAGTGTGGTCACAGTGAAGTCTTAAGGCTTTTGCGTGTAAAACTTACCTCCACGTACAATGTATACGCAGAACATATTTCCAACCTGTTGCCTAACGTGAGCAATTAGTTGGTTCTAATAATTTAAAATTAGCAATTTTCTAAGGACCATTATTATTTTTGTTTTGCTGAGGGGCTGGGGGGTAGTTCAAGTTGGAATATGGTATGGTATAGGGTTTTGCTGAGCGACATGGTGCCATCTGTTATGACCAGGAGCATGCTTTATGGTACAGCCTCTGAGTCATTCCGGCTACACTAACGGACGTTCTCGCCGCATATGGCGTTCTACCTGTACGTTTGCACGGAGTTGCCAGTCTGTAAGCCGAATTAATCTGTGATGTATGTTCCATGTTCTTGATGCTGTGCAAAAGTTGTCCGTCGTTTGTCGTGTTTGTTGCGTGGAGTGTGCTGTTGTTACTGTTGCGTGTGTGCTACGTTCGTGGTGGAATTTCGTTAGTTGGTTACAACTAACCTGTTCGAAGAAAAACATTGAAGTTCGGTTTGCAGGTGCATGGTAAATTTGGTTTTAGCCGCACAAGGTGAGAACCGAGTATGTTTGAATGAATGACAGATTCAGTGCATAAATGCTGAGAATAATTGTTGAGACAGATAGGTTTTGTCATCTCTGTGTAGCTTAAGGAGTGATGCCGTTGAAATTAAATGAAGGTTAAGTTGGGTCAGAGTAAAGAAGTTCGCCGTATAACTTGCCATGAAGGCACACGGGAAGAATAGTAGTATAGCTGTATTCTTTCTTAGATGAAGGTGGGTGGTTAACGGCATGCCCCGGCCGTTTTACTCGTGGAAAAAAATTCGGTACAGGAGGCCGTGTGGGCTCCAGGGCCAGTTTGGAAGAGTTTGGAATATCTCTCTCCCATCGGGATACGTTCCCCCGACCGTCCATCCCGTAGCGAATCGATACACTGACTACGCTGTGCCGGCCCACAGTTAAGTTTGAATGGATTATAAATAAAGCTGTTGACACTAGGAGGCATTACAGTTGATTCAGAGCAACAGTTCTAAGGATGTAATTTAAGTAAAACGTATAAACATTTTCAGATGCAATTTGAGAATTAAGTGGCTGAAATCTTGTGTTAAATTGCAGTACCTGCAGTTAGTACTTGCATACAACATTACCACCTTCCCATGCTGTTTATGGAAAAAGCAGAATTTGGTGCATTAGGAATTTTATACCCAGTGAATGAGTAAATTAAGGAAGAAAGTACAAACTAAAATTAATGCTTTTATGACATATTGCAGTAATTAGAAGCAGTATCTTATTTATGCAGTTCGTGCACCAACAAATGCACTTTATTAAACTTGACAAAGTTTTAAAATTTACATTGTAAATCACTTTGACTTGAGTGCGAATGATTGAAGGGGCCTGTCCACAAGCACAAGCCCCTTCAATCAGTCGCACTCAACACAGTGAACAGTACACACACCATACCTATGACATGCTGCCGTACCACCGCATAACATATAACAACATAGTTTTTTACTGAATCTTAACCTAAATATAACCTTAGTTAGGCTCTAGTGGAGGCTCCGTGATGATGGTCGTAGACCGAAACATGTAGGAGCAAGTCAAAGTGGTTTTTAATGTAAATTTTAAAACTTTGTGAAGTTTAATAAAGAGTGCATTTGTTGGTGTATGAAATTTATAGGTACGAAAATGCATGGCACAACAATAAAAATCAGTATCTTATTGTTGTGTGCAGATTTCCCCCAACCAGGCCTTCATTGTCATCGGCCTGGATTTAGTCTATGTTCAGATTTATTTCATACTACATAGTATTGCTGTAGGAGGCTTGAGAAGACACGCATGTACATCTTATTGTTATTGTAGCTGAATATTGTGTTTCAGTCAGGAGTGTTTTAACATTTGTGTGAATTGTTTCTTCAGGACTGTGTTTCATTATTGCATGTTATATGTCCATCTGTTTAGGACTTAAGTCTTTATCTCTGAACATCGTGCTATATAAGTATGTGCTGTTGTTGCTTTTAAATTCGCTGCTATAACTAATATCAGTAGGCCAGTAACAGAAACTTGTGATTTTGAATTTTCTTGTCTATTTTCTTTGTAGAGTCGTTGTTGGTACAATGCTGATTAATTGTAAAAGTTGTGGATGTATGTGAACAGGGGCATAATTCAAGGTACTGTAACAGCATTTGCTGAGCAAATTCCCCAAGCATCGGTATAGTTTAGGTTTTAGCTAACCTTTGAAAGAGGCATATCCAGCAGTCAACTCAGAAACATAACCACATTAACCAATGTGATTAGTGGTATGTTTTTGTAACAACTTTAGAAGCATTCATTGTAAAGACTTGGAAGCCGGAAGGAAAGCTCTTGTGGCTAGATCCAGCTTATGGGCCACAATTTTCACAATTTCTGCTGTAGGGAGTTTTATTTATTACATATCCATGAAAGAAGTGCAGTTTTGACAGCTTGAAGTAGTGGTCTGGTACTGTAGGAATGAAGCCTGTGTTAAAAACTGAAACACAGACTAATAATGGATATAGATGGTGATATGCACCTTTATGGTGCAGTAAGGGAATATGTCTGCACTTGGTTGGTATTACTGTTAAATGTGACAAGCAGATTTACCCTGAAGTTTAAAAAAAAACTAGTGTTTTAGTGCAACAGTCAGGATCATCCCCACAACTGTAAAAAGTCTCTAGGTGCTGCCATCTGTGTACAAAACAGCAGGACTACTGCTGTGAGAGATACAAGATAGAAGACATACGCAAACTTCATACAGTGACTAGCACTTTGTTTTTGAACATCAGCATTGGGTTGTGCAGTAAATAACTAACGTAACAGTTTGTGGAGTTATTTGGTACCCAGTACTGTGTACCATTTATGACACACTTTTTTTTGATGTCATTTCTGAGTTTTGAATATGTAATAATTTGTGTCTCTACGTAACACATGCATGGGAATACTTATGTCAGGTATGGAAAATGTGGTTACTGCAGTTTTACAAAAAGAATTTTCAAATACAACAAATACATTCCCATATTTTGGTAGAATATTGACAGTGGTTTGGAAATCAGCATGAAATGCAATTATGCAGGATAATGGTTAGGCTTTATGACTGTCTGCTGTGATGTGATGCAGTGTGGACGTACCAATCTTTCAGAGGAACCTGCTGTCGCTGTATGTTTACCGAACAACAGAACGTGGCATTCTTAAGAACCACAATTTTCATAATGAACTTCACTGAACATAGTAGAAAAGTAGGCTCATAATGGCTGTACTGTAACACAGCGTCATGTCGCAGAGTTTGACATGGCACTGCCTTGACATGGCACTGCTTTGAGATGGCACTGCCTTGACATGGCACTGTTTTGACACCGCCATGGTTCCATGGACTTTTTGAATTTGAACTGAAATAATGGGAGATTTTATGTACCCATTTACAGAGGATGGACAAAATAATGGAAATATTAGACAGTACAGGAATAAAACTGTTTGTGTCGGCCGCACTGAAAGTACCGTAGCTGTGACTGTCTTTCATTACTCTTTTGTTTACGCTGTGTAGTGCCAGTGTCAGTGCACTACAGATTGTGTTTAGTGACAGCTTGTATGAGAGTACTGCAAAATGGGAGACTGGTCAGATTTACTGTCGGTGTGCATTTAGCTGCAGCATCTGTAACCTAACAATCGCTTCATTCATTGTATCCAGAGCAGGTTATGACAACATACCACAGATCATGGGAAGACATCATCAGCTGAGAGGAACTGTGGCTGAGAACCAAAACTAAGTGAAAGGTATCGCCATACACTGAATAGGATTGTGTCTACACATCACAGAACTGCTGCAGCAGAACTCAGTACCCATCCTGAAGACCCTGTTTCCACAAAAAATGTCCAACAGCTTCACAAATCCACTATCCACAGTAGAGCTGCAGATGCTAACCTCTGATTACTGACAAAAAAGATGGTGTGGTGATTATAAAACATCATGTCTGGTGATTGGAAATACATAATGTGGTCAGATGAGTTGTCCTTCTTGTTCTTCCCAACATCAGGCTGGGTTTAGATTTGTAGACCACTCAAGGCAGCCTATAATCCTGAGTGCTTGGTTCAAACTGTGAAACATGGAGGCAGATCTGTGATGACTGGATAGCAATATCTTGGTTTTCTGCTGGTCCTGTATTACTGTGAATGGTCAAATTAGTGCCAGTGACTACGTGAACACTGTAGGTAACCAGGTGCATCCTACAGTCCGGATGTTTTGTAACAATAATGCAGTTTTTCAAGATGAAAGTTTGCCCACACACACAGCCAGAAGTGTTCAGCCTTGGTTTGAGCAGCATGAAGACACACTTCAACATCTTCCCTGACCAGCACAGTAGCCAGATTTAAACACCATTGAACCGCTGTGGTCAGTTTTAGAGAGTACAGTGTCCAGTGGAGTCCCTCCTCCATCATCTCTCAAGCAACTGGAAGATGTTCTTCATGGATAGTGGCACAGTATTGCACTGGAGACTGTTCAGAACTTATGTATCAGTCTACTGCAAGAAGGATACAAGCTGTATTACAGGCAAATGATGACACAACTCTGTAGTAATTAAGAAATATGTATCTTTCACAAGCGATTCCATTATTTTGTCTATCCCTTGTGTATTTGGCAGACTGTATGTGGCTCACTTTTTGGTGTGTGAGAAATCTCAAACACATTTGTCTCTGTACAGTTCTAATTTGTATCGACTGTTGTTTCATGCTTGTGGTGATGACTGCATTCACAGTCTGTATTGCAAGACACTAACTCACCGTCATTTCACGGTCTATACTGCAGATACGGTAACTCTCCGTCATATCACAGTCTATACTGCAGGTACATTAACTCGCCGTCATTTCATGGTCTATACTGCAGGTACGGTAACTCACCGTCATTTCACGGTATATACTGCAGATACGGTAACTCACCGTCATCACGGTCTATGCTGCAAGTACAGTAACTCACCTTTATTTCACGGCCTATACTGCAGGTACGGTAACTCACCATCATTTCATGGTATATACTGCAGATATGGTAACTCACCGCCATTTCACGGCCTCTACTGCAGGTACGGTAAGTCACCGTCATTTCATGGTCTATACTGCAGATACGGGAACCCACCATCATTTCACGGTCTATACTGCAGGTACGGTAACTCACCGTCATTTCACGGTCTATACTGAACATACTGTAACTCACCATTGTTTCACAGTCTATACTGCAGATACTGCAACTCACCGTTGTTTCCTCCATCTCAGTTGTCTGCCCATTCTGCCTTATTTCAATATTTTGCACCTGTACTTGTAATTTGAAGGTTAGTTGTTTCATACACTTGGTTGATTCTGTGTAAACATATTGAAGTACTGTCTTAATGGCATGATATCATGACAGTTGGTTGCCTTTTGCTAACAGCAGAGGCTTGGGCTTGATCACAGCACATTGCATGTGGAATGTACGGTGGACTGAGTTTCACTGGCACATGGTTTTCTTTGAGTACTATTGATTTCTTGTCTAATCGATCATTCTACCATTGCTCATTGTTCAAATTCATTTGTGTGCTGTCGATGCTGTGTACTCTCAATAGCGATGTGGCCATAAACACGGCATGAATAAGATGGGCAATGTGTATACATGTTTGCATAACTATTCATCCGTTGGAAAAGCAGTAAATATTACATATTCTGATTGTGTGTGTTTGTAGCATTAGTTATCCAGCATGCAAAGTTCATGGGCCATATAATATTGTCATTTGTGGCCTGTCAGGCTTTACCATATTTTTTGACATTATCTCATAAATGGTACGGTTTTTGGGAAAAAGTTATTGATCATAAAGTGTGTGTTTTGATTTTCTCTACACCTGATGTCTGTAACATTTCTCATTCTGAGCAAAATGCTGTGACATATTGTCATAAATCTGCACCAGATTTCATGTAAAGTACCGGATATTCTTTTCATATTTTAATGAAACTTGAACTTGCTTGACAGATTTTTCAGAAATAGGTATCAAATACCATGAAAATCCATCCGGTGAAATACTAGTTGTTCTGTACGGATGGACAGACAGATTAATGAAACTGTAGCTGCTTTTTGCAATTTTGCAAACGTGCCTTAAACAGGGCGAGGTGCCTAACCTTTGTGTGGTATAACGTGAGTAGTTGAGTGCCGTTTTCCAAAGACTGTTAACATCTGTACCACAGTATTTGAATTATCAGAAATAGATCAAGGTAAAAGGGCAAGTCCTCCCTCTCCACACTGTGAAGGCATATGAGAGGTGTAAGTGCAGCTGCACTCATTCTTCACATTGGCCCTAGATGGAGGTGATTGGTCAGCTGCATGCACCAGACACGTGCAGTAGGCCTGCCCATTGCATGGGAAGCTGGATGGACATCAGAGCTGGTCTGAATGTTTGGAGAAAAGGAATGTATTTTGCCTCTGCTGGGAATTGAACCCTCTACCATGCAGCCCATAGCCTAGGCATTGTACCAACTGAGGTATCACAGCTTTTTATCAAAAATGGGGCATGAAAATGTAGGGAGTTGTACTGTGTGAGGTTGAATTTTCAGTTGGATGTTATTAGTGTCAGTCAAAAACAGGTTGCGAACTTTGTATTGTCAGGACCCACAAATACACAACATATATATTAACAATATTTTGTGTATTGTAAGCACTTCTACATGTTTCAGTGCATCTGCATCATCTTCAGGGAGTCTTATCGTTGTACATTGCTCACCGGTACAAATTTATTGAAACTGTAATTTTAATTAATTAAATTTTAATAATTTTGTAACTTTAGCAAGTACGTAGTTAAATCTCCCTGAAATGGTGCAGATGCAGTGAAACATATAGGAGTACTTATGATGCATAAAATATTGTTAATGTATATGTTGTGCATTTGTGTGCCTGGGTAATAAACTGTACAAAACGCATGGTACGTACATCAAAACAAGTTGGGAATTGTTGAAGAATAAGAGACCAACTTTATGTCAATAGTTATTAAGTTTTATTTCACTTCTTAATAACTAGTGACATCAAGTTGGTCTCTTATTCTTCAACTATCACAATGATGCACGGTCCAACATACATAAGTTGAGAATTGTTTGTTGAAATAGCCTGCTATTGGAGGGCGGTATCCGAGGGCACGATGTTTCAAAGAAAGGATAAACTTTGAAAATATAGAGAAAAGGGTCTGTGCACATATTTTGTTTATTTTCGCAGGATTAATGGACAAAGTGGGTGATCATAAGACTGGAGAACAGAGACGTGTGTGGGATAAATGACATTGTTATAATGGAATGACACTGACTGATTGGCAGTAACTGATTTTAAAAGTGGTGTGTGTTATGAAATTGTAATGTAATCATGAAAGTTGCGTCTGACATGTTGCCTAGTATGCCCTTAATCTCGACGCCATATAAAGAGCTTCGTGACGCGTCAGCAATGGAGGTGTCATCTGAGTCAAGTCCACCACAAAACCTTGTGTCACCTACGTCACCGCTGTCACCGCGTGTCACACAGAGTTGCTCTAATCTTGAAATGCAGCACGAGAAGGAAGACCAGAGACATCTGTCAGCAAAAGCTTTAGACTTGAGTGTGGCGGCGAATGTTTCCTCCAAGAAGTCCTCACCATTAAAACATGTTACACCAATCCTTAAGAAATACAACTGTCATCGTAAAGGGAAAGGAAGCAGGAAACATTCTTTAATTAGCAAAGGAGTCTCCAGTGATCAGGTAAGACAGTTTGTGTTTCGTTGTGTCACTGTAGATAACTTGGGAGTGAGGGTGGCTCTGTTAGTGTAGTGATTAGGCTGTGGGCTGGACTGTCCTGGGTTCATTTCCCAAAAGAGGCAAGAGATTGTTCTCTGCAGATCATCCAGACCAACTCTGAGGCACACACAGCCTCCAGTTCGATGGATGTTGGTGGTCTTCTACCAGGGGTTGAAGCAACCGAGGCGTCAGCTGATCACGTAATTCCATCAAGTGGTGACATTAAGAATGGGTGGAAACATACTTATACTTGCCGCATGTGTCTTTATGCTGGGAACAGGGACAGTTTTAATGTTCATAGGGCCGTGCATCGTAATATTTCTGTAGTAAAACCAACCAGATGCACCAATCTCTCCAAATTATTTTATTGTTGAAATAACACTCTACATCACTTCAATTATTAACCAACACCCTGTTAACATAACGGAATGAATTTGTGAATGTTTTTAAAATAACCTTAGCAAGGAACAACGTAGCTCCCTGAGGTTGATCTAAGGATCAAAACATGTCGGAGCAATTTTAAGTGTTTTTATGTGAAATTTTATGTAAGTACATTTGTTGGTTGATAATTAAAGTGATTCTACGAAATGCACGGTGCAACAATAAGGATAACGCTCTACATGTTTCGGACGGCCTTTCCGCCCATCATCAGGAGTTCAAGACTGTACATACAGCAACAGGCATTTGTCAAACAGATGTATGTACAGTCTTGAACTGCTGATGATGGACAGAAAGACCGTCCGAAACACGTAGACTGTTATTTCAACAATGAAATAATTTTGAGAGATTGGTACATCTGGTTGGTTTTACTGTAGAAACAGGGTCATTGTTACCTTCACCTCTACGGTTAAACAGCGAATGAGGTTTTGGAGCTGTTACTGTAATTTGTGAACTGTTCAGTATGGAAAAGAAACCAACTAGATGTCACTTTGTGTTATCCTTTATTTCTCCTTTACAAGTTGCTCAACATGTTTTGGGCAACCATGTGCCCATCTTCAGGAGCTGACGAGTGCGTAGTGTTATCGCCACGTGTTGGTATTGTGCTCTAACAGTGAGTGGTATTATTCAGATATGTCTATCTGAATAATACCACTCATTGTTAGAGCACAATACCAACACGTGGCGATAACACAACTCAGTCGTCAGCTCCTGAAGATGGTCACATGGTTGCCCGAAACATGTTGAGCAACTTTTAAAGGAGAAATAAAGGATAACACAAAAGTGACATCTAGTTCGTTTCTTTTCTATACTGAATTGCGATGCACGGTCAACCACACATCAGATTGTGAACTGTTATTAAATGTGTAGCTGCAGGCCAAACTTACCAAAGTAAAACAGTGTAGTTAGGACAGCACTGTGTCCAAATGGGAACTGAAATGCTGGAGAGGCTTTATTATAAGTAATAATGTGAAATTTGGAGTATTGTTGTATATTCTACTAATTTTTTTTTAAAGATTGTATGGTTTATGTCTCAGCATAATAACATGGTTACAGATTTGGCACTGTCAGCATTTCGGTACTGAGTTACATGTTTTAATTTCAGAGTTATGCATTCCATTGTGTGTAACTCATAAAACAAAGAATAAACAGCAGCCATCAAACACAACCGTATAACACATTCGTACAGCTGCATGTTTTGACCCTTCAGGCTGGCTCTTTTAGAACAAATTGCAAGCAGAACACACATAACATTGTGTCAGTAACGTCTCACTTCCTACAGATATATTGACAACTCACTCTTTCTTTAATACATTCAGTTGTTCACGATTAATACAAGGTGACAGTTAAACTGTTAAATTCTTTAAAAATCTTCTAAAAAATGGTAGATGTCGGTTCTAAAAGAACCAGCCTGAAGATGAGCCCATGGGGTCAAAACATGTAGCTGTACAAATGTGTTATATGGTTGCGTTTGATGGCTGTTGTTTATTCTTTGTTTTATGAGTTACACATGTTTAACAGACTGCTTGCATCTGGCTGTAAAGGTAAAGGTAAAGGAGTCCCATTACAGGCCTGGACAGGCTCAGAGGGTTCCAGAAAGTTAAGGTTCCCAGATTTTGTGACAACGGCACAGGATGGTGGTGGGTTGTCAGCCTTACACACCAGCCGCCTTTACCCACAAGAAATATTCCTGGTACTCATTTCTGTTAGAGGCTGAGTCGACCTCAGGGCCATAGTGCGATCGGAAGGATTTTACGTCAATGAAAAATCCACTGACCCTATCTGGGATCGAACCAGCGACCTTTCAATTTGTAGCACAGCACCTTAACCACTGTGCTACTGTAGTCCCTGCTTGCAGCTGGCTGTGTACGTGCAAAACATGTAGCAGGCATATTCCAAACAAGAAGCTGTGTAGTTGTGCAGAACAAACGTGTCCGTCTGTCTGTGTGTAATTAAATCAGAATGTCATTGCATAATGTCTGAGGAACACAGCCTTGTCTAGCTACATTACATGTGTTTTACATCTGTGTCCCCAGCTGCAAGAGGGCATGGAAAAACAGTGTCTGCATTCACTTGCTGCAAGACCTGTAAAGGTCGTGGTGTCAACGACAAAGGAACATCAGAATTTGACACCACAGTTGGGTCAAGGTGTGCAGAAGAATGGGTAAGATGCCTTCCATATTGTACTCGTAGTTTCATAAAGTGCCTAGTATTCGGTCAGTGAGCCTAGGCTGACATGAGAGCCACATAGTCATATGCATATACAGGGTGTCCCAGGAGGAAAGGACCTAACTTCGGGAGAGTGTTCCTTAGGTCAAACTATACCGATATAACCCAAAACACCTATATCCAAAGTTCAATGGTTACGGAGATATT
>Ga0131853_10005736_pt1 | contig 22437 bp, 13 predicted proteins | sample TergutLab28metaG_FD_92764 | JGI IMG/M metagenome (GOLD analysis project Ga0131853, IMG submission 92764) | Labiotermes labralis P1 segment gut microbial communities from Petit-Saut dam, French Guiana - Lab288 P1 (version 2) (version 2) | ecosystem: Host-associated > Arthropoda: Insects >... | reverse complement strand
TCTAGTTTCTCTACAACTTTTGCCTGAAATATTTTTCATTCTAAGAAGTATTGAACGAGATATGATGGAAAATGTATATCGGTCTTCATGTAAAGAACCGGTTATTCTTGTCAGATTTTAATGGAACTTGAATTTTCTCGGCAATTTTTTTTTTTTCGATAAAAATTCTCAAATATCAAATTTTATGAGAATCCGTCCAGTGGGAGCCGAGTTGTTTCACGCGGACGGACAGACACGACGAAGCTAATGGTCACTTTTCGCAATTTTGCTAACGCGTCTAAAAAGGGGGGGGGGCATTTTATTTCCAGCTTAGCTTCTTCTGAAGTCTCCATCCTTCCGATATAACCACCCCACCTTAAAAAAATAGTGAAAAATCTTGGCGTGCCGGTGCCCACCGCAACCACACGAACTGATGCCGCCAGAACCAACGTCATGCTGCTCAGTACGTGAACAGTCTGTATGTAGCACGCAACTGCAGAATTTTCATCACACTATGCTGCGTACATGCTGAAGTTACGTAGGCCGAGTCACTTGTACAAGAATTTTCGCAGAGTTTTTGATTGAAACATCTCGTATCTCTAATAGTAAGGAGCTTGGTGTATTCATACTTACAGTCGAACACAACTATATTTGTCTCTAGTATTACAGGAGGATTATAACGACATGTTTCGGTCCTATATATGTGGGCCATCTTCAGGTTGTGACTGGACTTTCGGATCAGTTATACAGGAATGCGTGGAGCGTTCTTGGGGAGTTCTGGGGGGAGAGGGGCGGGTCGAGATCTCATTACAACAGTGGGTACCATGGCCCCTGGGTGTTATCAGGCGGACTACCATTAGTAGTTTGTGGTGCCCTTATTTTTCAAAGTGGGTACTACTCTTATGCTAAACTCAAGGACCATGCTACCCACTGTTACAATGAGATCTCAACCCGCCCCCTCCCCCAGAACTCCCCAAGAACGCTCCACGCATTCCTGTATAACTGATCCGAAAGTCCAGTCACAACCTGAAGATGGCCCAAATATAGGGCCGGAACATGTCGCTGTTATAATCCTCCTGTAATACTAGAGGCAAATATAGTTGTGTTCGACTGTAAGTATTAATACACCAAGCTCCTTACTATTGCACTAATACAACGGGGATGACGCACATCAGAATTATGATCGTTATCTCTAAGTTCATATTTAGGTTAATTATGATCGTTATCTCTAAGTTCATATTTAGGTTAAGTCGAATCTAACGACATGGCGACCGTGCGCAACGTTTTAGTAACTGTGGAATCTATCACTTGTGACGCTTGATTGGATACAGTTTCAACTGAAGAACGAGGCCACGCACACACACACATCGGTTCCTCATAACAAATTTTTTCTTGAGCTAGTTTGTAAAGAATATGCCTTCATACGACTTTAAGGGCGCTTCCCTTTCTCGTATACAAATGCTTGCCTTTGACAGCTGTTCCAATACCAAACACAACTTCAGATATATTCACTTCATTATATTATATATATATATATATATATATATATATATATAAGTCAACACAACTATATAATAAAAGCATAAGTTAAAGCGACATGTTTCGACTTAAAAAGTCATCGTCAGGCTAAGCTAAGAACCATGAAGTTCTTTACAATGTGGCTGCGCGCATTTGAAATCCCAGATGGCTCATCACAATGTGTGCTGTGATTCCTACCATGTACATAACGTAACACAACTATTACACTATTGTACAGTGCCTCTATTGGGGTCAAGTGTGTGACGTGTGTTAACGTGCTACTTCCTGAGGCCGTTGTTCACTGATTGGGCTCCTGGTTGTTATGCCCGTTGTGGTTGTATTGGTTCTCCTGCTTTTTAGTTTTCCGGTGGATTTGGAGGGGGGGGAGGTGCCTGTCCACTTGTTCTTTGTAGTCTGTTATTGCTTTCTGTTTTGGATCGGTTGCGTCTTGTCTAGTTAGTTTTTTTTTTTTCTGTGAGACGGTTGCCGGCTTCTTCGCGCAGTAGTGAAACGGCTTCTGTCCCTGTGTAGCTTTCACTTCCTGCGAGGCTGAATGGCTTCCCACAACTTCAAAAAACACAGTTTCAAAGCTTATTTCTTTTCATACATATTTGTAGGAACTTAAACCACGTGTGCAAGGCGCCTGTTATCTTCCTCATTTCTGCCCACTGGATCTTCTTTTTTATTAATCGGTCCGATTGCCCGCATAAAAAAAAATTCAGCCCCCACCACACAGATTTTTGTGAAAATATATATTTGTGGTAGCTGACGAATAAAAAAACCAACTAGATATCACTTGCTATTTTATTTTACTTCTTAGAGACTCAACATGTTTCGAGCATTAATATGCCCATCTTCAGGAGTTTACGACTATGTTGTTGAACTACCACATTGGCCGGCAGCCCGGATACCACCCCAGCCGAACCGCACCCTAACTCCAAAACACAGCAGTCCAAGAACAATACAGCCAATGTGGTAGTTCAACAACATAGTCGCAAACTCCTGAAGATGGGCATATTAATGCTCGAAACATGTTGAGTCACTAAGAAGTAAAATAAAACAGCAAGTGATATCTAGTTTGGTTTTTTAATCATCAGCTATCACAATGATGCACGGTCCAATAAACATCCGATATATTTGTGGCTTTTTCTACAAATTGATTCACATTCCACATTTTCGTTAAAATCGGACAAAAATAACAGATCCTTTACACAAAAACCTACTAAAACGTATGGCATCACTGGTTACCGGAAACGCTACGGCCATATATCTACGTACTTCCTTTAGCTAGTACTCGTAAGTTTCTCTCTGTTAGCGTGACCACTTAGGTGTCGGGGGTTACCTAAACTCCTGAGGTTGTTGTGTTTAACCCTTATCCTGCTAAGGTGGAGAATATAGTGAGCTCCTAATAATGCCAGCATATGGCAGGTGGGATTTATTTCGGGATTTAAAGAGTTAAACGAACATACCAGAAATGTGCCACTCTGCGGGAGCATACTAACTGCTAGTGCGTCTAGATTTCCTTGTTGGTTTCGCTCCTTCCAGTTTATACACACAAAATTCTGTGTGCATTTTATATTTTCATATATTTGTTTACGTTGTAGCGCAGTTGGTTGAGGCACTGCTCTACAAGCCGGGAGATCGCGGGTTCGATTCCCGAATGATGCCATTGAAATTTTCCAATGAATTCTTGAATAATTCTTCCCTGGCCCTGGGATCGACTCAGTCTCTAAAAGTAATGAGTACCAGGAATATTTCCTAGGGGGTAAAGGCGGCCGGTGCGTAGGGCTGAGAACCCTACCACCTTCATGTGCTGATTATCTTGAAATATGGGAGCCTAAACCTCCTGGAACCCTCAGGGCCTGTTCAGGCCTGTACAGGAATTGCGTTTTATATATTTGTTAAACTTTAAACTCAAATATTTTGGTGTTAAATCAGTGAATTTGAATTCTTCAGAACTGTACAAAGCAGAAGACCAATGCCGAGTGTTTTCTTGACTTGTGTATAAATGAGATCGGTGGTAAGTCCTCCGCTTACAACAGTGGGATCCAGTACATTGCGCACAGTTCGGGGATTCCCGTAAGACTGCGGCCAGAAACGTACAGAACAAAGAAAGAAAATTAGGGACAAGTAGAAAATATTTCTTTTTGTACCTTTGAGTCGTTTTTATTCCGCTCCACACTCCTCTCTCCCTATCCTGCCTTTGCTGTCATTAGGAACAGGGCCAAAGGGTAATTTTGAAGAAGAGAGACAAACAATAAAGCGGAGAACAAGAATAAAGAAAGAATATATTAGGCAGGCTAGACTGTGGGTATAAGAGACGGAAATTCGGATCCAGATGGCACAGATCCTAATCGCTACCCAGGTTCGTCATAAGTCCACCACAAACTTATCAGTAATCCGTGACACAGGGCAGGCAGCAAACTGTGATAGACCAAGAACCACTACGCTGTTCTGAAGTTTCGTGTTTTTCATCAGTTCCTCCACTCGAATCCCGAGAATCACATGACAGGCGGCTCCTTCCAAATCTTTGGCAAGTCTGTATACGTGTTACTGTAGGGTGATCCCCATCAGAGGGAAAAGAAACTTGTGTAGCGCCATCATTTCCACATATTGCATTCTCCCACACAATATCTACAGCAACTAGAAATTTTCGTAAATCTGGGTAGCAATGTGCCACTACTTGAGCCTACCCCACACTTGTACGTCGAAAATTGCTATTATGAACTAAAAGCAACCCAAAAGTCTCAATCCGACCCGAAGTGCAAACAGCTCATGCCCTGGTGTTATTAATGCTAATGATGATACCATGACTTACTTACTTACCCCATAGAACAGAGTCCATCTTGAGAAGCTAACCGGTTTTCAGCTAGTCAAGAAATTCCCCGCATTTTATGGAACCCGAGGGTTCATTACCGCAGTCACAAGTGCCCGACACCTGTCCCTATCCTGAGCCACCTCAATCCAGTCCATGCCCTCACATCCCACTTCCTGAAGATCTATCGTAATATTATCCTCCCATCTACTCTTGGGTCTTACGAGTGGTCACTTTCCTTCAGGTTTCCCCACCAAAACACCGTATACTCCTCTCCTCACTCCATACGTGCTACATGCTCCGCCCATCTCATTCTTCTCGATTTTGTTACCCAAGCAATATTGGGTGAGGAGTAAAGGTCACTAAGCTCCTCACTATGTAGTTTTCTCCACTCCCCTGTTACCTCGTCCCTCTTAGGCCCAAATATTCTCCTCAGCACCCTATTCTCAAACACCCTCAGCCTACGTTCCTCCCTCAATGTGAGCGACCAAGTTTCACACCCATACAAAATACAGATAAAGTTATAGTAGTTCTGTATATCTTTATCTTCAAAATTAGGAAGCTAATAATAATAATAATATACTGTAAAGCTGTATAACCTATCGCAGCGCACAGCCCTTGTATTGGTGCTAAAAATGACAATTATGCTAATAGTAATTATTATAATTACAATAACAATACAATATCGAAAAGCTGCAATTCGTACTGCAGTGCACACAGACTGTACATTGGTACGTGTTCTGAATGCTAACAATACTGTCATATTAGCCTGCAATCCTGTAAATTAAACTGCAGATTCAGGTCTTCTGGGATGTTACGCCCTGTCAGCTAATAGACGGTAACCGACGTTTCAATGAACAGTAATCACACTGACACAGCCAGGACTACTGGCAGCAGCAGCACCATTATGGTCTGTAAGAAATAAATTAAGCATAATGACGCAGTTAACGGACATTTATAGCGCAACTGTGACCTCCGAAACGTCAGTACACAACCATCAGACTACACAGCGTTACACTAAGTAAGATCTTTATCTTCAAAAAAACGAAAGTTTGACCGCCAAATGTCAGCACGCAGCTGTGTTTCCTCGCGAAGGCAATAAAACTGAGGGCTGTTCAACAATTTTATTGATACTGTAATGTAGGGGGGCCAATCCCAGTACCCGGGCGGTCTAAGACGTGGGTCTGTTGCCGCTCGGTTGACGGGATTGCGGGTTCGAATCCCGCCGCGGGTATGGATGCCAGTCTCTTGTGAGTGTTGTCAGATGCAGGTCTCTGCGACGAGCAAATCACTCGTCCACAGGAACTCTACCACGTGTGTTATGTCTGTGTGTGTTATGCCTTAGTGTTATCTCGAAACCTCAACGATGATTAGGCCTAGGCCCACTACGGTTGTCGAGCCATGAAGAAAAAGTAGAGGGATTTCTAACGTCACAAAAACTAAAATTGAGTACGTTTTATAATCCTAACTGTATTGTGTGTTTAAGTCCGCAAATAATTAGCAACTAATTTCAATTCGTAATAAAGATCGATCGTTCTCATGTAAGCAGGGCATAATCTGCCTATTAATTGCAACAGATTATTAAGAAATAAATACATTTATTAGATAATTAGATAAACAGTCATTGAGCTGACAGATTCAGTCAAAGGTCAGAGATAATTGAAACTTGCTAAAAATATCGTGCAGAGAGGATTTAAGAACAAATGTTGATTAATTAACCAATAAATTTAATTAAACTGGGTAATTATTTTAATGGATCCTACCACACTACTGCTACCATCACCGCCGCTATCATTGCTACTAACAATACGGTTACATATAGACCTGCCAAGACAAATGGCCGAGTACCAGCCGCTGTGCGCGCGCACAGTCCTCTTGGACATGAACTGCATTTCTGTCACAGCAGAGACAACCAATGGCCTTGGTCGGGTTATACACAGCACGGCGTTTCGCGTCTTCGCACAGTGCTTCAGGTGTCTGGCCCTACATCCTGAGTTTCTGTTTAAAAATTGTATATTTATTCTAAAACAAATATTATATTAATCTTCCGTTATTTGAATTACGACACCGGGCCACAATTTTTGTTTCTTTACCACCGTTTCTTCAATTGCAGGTCGAATACTTAATAATTTAACGTTCTGAATATTGTCCTCTCTTCCAAATACTTTTGATTCTCGTTTTGTGCAATTTTGTGAACCTTTCTATTTTCAGTAATGCTTCGTAATACCTCTTTCCGTCTGAACCAAATGCATCCCGCTGCGTACAGCTCAATTTAGGGAACTCGCTAAGCTTTCAAACACAATATATATTTCACTCAGAAATTGAAAGTGCATGTTTCGGATAAATTAATTAAACAATAATCAGGCTCTGTACAGCAAGAATAACGTAATGACATGCTAATTCGAGCATGTCTGTTGTGCTTTTTGTGGGATCCCACAAAACAATTAATATTGCAATTTTATTGTAACATTACAATAAAAATCGTAATTGCTGTGTAATCAGGAAGAATTCTTCCTGATTACACCTCCTATCAAGATGGAACAGTGTGTTCCGAAACGTCGGCACATAAAATTCAGACGCCGGGGAATCACCCAAAAGAAAGAATAAAACGAAATATATGTTCTTGTAATAAAACCAACCAGATGCACTAATTTCTCAAATGTATTTTTGGACTAAAACTCTACATGTTTCGGACAGTTCCTCTGTCCATCATCAGGAGTTTTTTTTTTTACTGTACACAGTGTTTCCGTCCTGATCCTTCTCGCAAGATGACAGTAAACCTGTATGACATACACCATTGTTGTGTGTACAGTGAAAAACTCCTGATGATGGACAGAGAAACTGTCCGAAACATGTAGTGTTTTATTCCAAAAATAAATTTGAGGAATTAGTGCATCTGGTTGCTTTTATTATAAGAATTTATCACAATGCACGGTCACCTGAACGTCAAATTCGAAATATATGTTGTATTTACGCTTAACTGAAAGCTACAATTTTCAATACAACTTTCTGTTCGTCCTGTCTTTCAAACTACGCTGTTTACCAGGTGGTATTACGAAATTGCGGGGGTAATATTCATTAGATATGACAAAACTGTGAACTTATCTATTACCTAATCCATCCAGCTTTATTGTTATCTTGTGGAGCAGAGACTACTTAATTCAAGGCCTTGGAACTGTACGTCTTGTCTGACAAACAGGCAATGACTGGAAGAATTTGAGATCCTGTATTTGGAATGTTGAGTATAAACAGAGCAGGTGCATGGAAGCCGCTCGTTACCGGTTAACAACGTACAGTCTGAATATACCAGAAATACAGAGGTCATCTGACTAGGTTATTAAAGCAGAGAAAGGAAAGAAGGACAACCGCTCTAAGAACTGGCTCGAGAAGATGTGATGTAACAGAAGTTAAAAACAGGACGTCGAGTTACTCAATTATTACACCAACCACTGCACATATATAAAATTTATAAAATTTACACATTAAAACATTAAAAACGCTCCGACATGTTTCGGTCCTAAGACAATCATCAGGGACCTATATATTACTTGCTGAAGTCATACTAGATATAGTCACAGATTAATTTCGTTGTACAAGTTGGGTGTTGTGGCAGCATGCCGTGTTGTGTAATGTTATGTTGCGAAGAGTACCCTGCTACAGATGTGCATTCTGTGCTTCGTTGTGTGATACTACGTTGTAACGCAACGAAGCACAGAATGCACATCCATAGCAGGGCACTCTTCGCAACATAACCTTACACAACACGGCATGCTGCCAAAACAACCTATTAGTACAACGAAGTTAATCAGTGACTATTTCTAGTGTGACTTTAGCAAGGAAGATATACCTCCCTGATGATGGTCTTAGGACCGAAACATGTCGGAGCATTTTTAATGTTTTAATGTGTAAATTTTATAAATACTTATCACACAACGGAGCACAGAATGCACATCCGTAGCAGGGCACTCTCCGCAACATAACATTACACAACACGGTATGCTGCCACAACACCCAACTTGTAGAACGAAATTAATCTGTGACTATTTCTCGTGTGACTTTAGCAAGGCTTATATAGCTCCCTGATAATTGTTTTAGGACCAAAACATGTCGGAGCGTTTTTAATGTTTTAATGTATAAATTTTATATATGTGCAGTGGTTGGTGTAATAATTGAGTAACTCGACAACATGCACGGTGTAACAATAGAAACAGGACGTCGTCCTCAATTCTGAGGGACACGCGCTGTGGTATTATTAGAAACGGTTTAAATAAAAGAAAAGTACAAAAGACATTTGAGGGTCTCAGCACGGTCCAGATTACGGTCTATTGGGATGTCATACCGTTTAGACACTGCCACAGCTCTGACGGTAAGTCGATGGATTCTCAAGGCGGAAGTCTGAAATCGAACAGATAAATGTGGAATTTTTGGTGTACTAAGTGGCATTTTTAGCACATCCTTTCATATTTTTGTATTCTCTTATCAAAATCGTTCCACCACTGCTCCATTTTAATATTAATCACCTACCGTCAGGTTCTATGAAGTCTAGCTACAGGCAGGGCCATTTAATAAATAACGATAAGTAAAGACACCGTGCTGTCTGGTAGATAGCTAAAAGTGCTCCCGAGGAATCTGCTGCTTCCATCTTCAGGGAAGAGGCAGCAGGTTCGTCTGAAACTTGACTAAAAATCTACAAAATTGCATGACATAACATGAATGCTAGGAATTTGACGTTCAGGTGACCGTGCATCGTGATAAATTCTTATAATAAAATCACCCAGATGCACTAATTTCTCAAATTTATTTTTGGAATAAAACTCTACATGCTTCGGACAGTTCCTCTGTCCATCATCAGGAGTTTTTCACTGTACACACAGCAATGGTATATGTCATACAGGTTTGCGAGCAGGATCAGGACGGACTTCCATCCTGATCCTGCTCGCAAGCTGTCAGCAAACCTGTATGACTTATACCATTTTTGTGTGTACAGTGAAAAACTCCTGACGATGGACAGAGGAACTGTCCGAAACATGTAGAGTTTTATTCCAAAAACAAATATGAGAAATTAGTGTATATAGTTGGTTTTATTATTAGAATGCACCATACGCTTTCCAAATTAAATTTTAATTGGCAGGTTTCAGAACACAGAGTCTTTGTTCGCAGTTACAACATTTGGCTCTGGAAAAAGTTTCGTGTAGAGGGTAGCCGTGAATATGAAGGATAAGTGGTCGCGACATCCAGCCAAAAGTTGTTCCTTTGTCTTGGTGGAGAGGCGTGGGGATAGGGAGTCTGTCATGAAATGTTTTGCGACAAAACTTTTCTCATACCAAATTCAATAAAAGTGTCGAGCTGAAGGACGCGGCATTCGGCCCGTAAAGCGCCCTTCTAACAGAAAGCCGCTTCCCCATTTGTTGTCAGAAATTCAGGCTCCATGTCGTTGCGTGTATGCCTGGCCATTATCGGTTTATCGGTTCACCTCAAAACGAACAAATACTGGCGGAGATGAAACGGGCTGCGTGGGCAAGTGGACGGAGTCCGTCCGAGTTAGCAAAAGCCCTCTGCAGGTTTTTACTACTAAATTACCTCGCCTGTAGGTTCTGAGAGTTCGGGGAACAGCAAAATACGTTTTGCCGCTTTGTTTCCACGGATTTCACATCCTAATGCCTGTGTTGATCTTCTTTTGCCAGATGTTTGTCCTTCCTACTCAAAATCCTGCAAGCTCTTGACTTGGTGTTATCTGTGTCAACCTGTCTTACCCTTTCCATCTACATGTTTACTCCATCCCTCCCTTAAGTAACTCTCTAAAATTCTCTATACACCCAAAGGAGTGTCTCAAATGTCTAAGTCCAGCCGTCTCAATCCATTTTCGTCTCTGACATTCCTAGTCTGTCTATTCTAATTCGCCTCTCATTTAGCCATTCTTTCTCACAATATTGCAACGCTCAGAAATAATGAGTTGCCATAATTTTCAAATTCACTCCCCACCTCCCATATTTTAATCGGTGTAGTGATCAGACTCCGGGATGGGCGTCCCTGAAATTCTGATTCAATTCCCAACAGCTGCAAGAAAGTTTTTTTCTCTGAAGTTTCCACACCGGCTCTGGGGCCCATCCCCCCCCCCATGCAATGGGAAACGTCGACTCTGTCCCGGGGGGTAAAGCGACCGGAGCGTGATGAACAACAACCCATCTACTGGCGAGGTTAAGATGGAGGAGGCAGAACTCTTTTCCCCACATAACCCTCATGGTGGAAAAACTTTATATACTTAGCTTCATACCTACTGACATTGTGCCATTATTTTCGTAAACATTCTCCCCAGCTGGCTGTGACTGGCGTGACTGTAAGCACAGCTGGCCTCAGGAAAAACGGATAAAAATTAAACATTTTCATAGTGTTTTAAGATGTATTATGTGTTTAAGATGTCTTGTGTGTATTGTTGTTAGTTGTCTCGTGTGTATTGTTGCTGTCTTGTGGGTACTGTTGTAGTTGTCTTATGTATTGTTGTTAGTTGTCTTCTGTGTATTGTTGTTAGTTGTCTTGTGCGTATTGTTGTTATCTTGTGGGTACTGTTGTAGTTGTCTTGTGTGTATTGTTGTTAGTTGTCTTTGTGTATTGTTGTTGTCTTGTGGGCACTGTTGCGGTTGTCTTGTGTGTATTGTTGTTAGTTGTCTTGTGTGTATTGTTGTAGTTGTCTTGTGTGTATTGTTGTTGTCTTGTGGGTACTGTTGCGGTTGTCTTGTGTGTATTGTTGTTAGTTGTCTTGTGTGTATTGTTGTTAGCTGTCTTGTGTGTGTTGTTGTAGTTGTATTGTGTGTATTGTTGTTAGTTGTCTTGTATGTATTGTTGTTAGTTGTCTTGCGTGTATTGCTGTTGTCTTGTGGATATTGTTGTAGTTGTATTGTGTGTATTGTTGTTAGTTGTCTTGTGTGTACTGTTGTAGTTGTCTTGTGTGTATTGCTGTTAGTTGTTTTGTGTGTATTGTTATAGTTGTCTTGTGTGTATTGTTGTTAGTTTCCTTGTGTGTATTGTTGTAGTTGTCTTGTGTGTATTGTTGTTAGTTGTCTTGTGGGTACTGTTATAGTTGTCTTGTGTGTATTGTTGTCACCTTATGTGTATTTGCTGTGCTATGTGTGTATTGCTGTTTTTACTTTAGATGCCGGACTGCTGGCTAGAAGTCAGTATTCGGAAAGTCCTGCGACCGGCCACCTCGACACAGGTTTTTCTCGGTTTCCCTGTGTCTAAAAGCAAATGTTGAGGTGGTTCCCAAGATTCCAAGTTGCCACTACATGCTTCTCATGTAGCCCTCCCCATTTAAATTTATTAGTAACCAATTTCATATTTTGTATACATGTAAAATAACCACTGCCACCGGGTAACAACCCAATTGCAGTAAATAAATATTATTATTATTATTATCCTCGGTAGAGGATTCGCCTATGACTTGATATCCGACGAAAATTGTGTCTTCTTGAGGTGACCGTTGTCTCCAGTTCAGCGCTGCGGCATATCCCAGACTGGGAACTTCATCTACACCGGTGCAAAAAAACCTAACGACTCAAGCCTTCCACTTCTCTTTCTGCTTGGTTCTCAGCATCAGAAACGGTTGATCTGCACTTCTTGTATGGGGAAACGTACCGCACCTTGACAGCAGAAGGCGATGCAGGAAGGCGGAGACATTCGAGCCACGATTCAAACAACAACAATAACAATAATGAGAATAAAAATGACGGCACAATAGACTACATTATTTCAGCATGGCCAATACCGGCAAAAGAGCAGAGCACAAACAGACATGATACAGTGCGCTCAACTACACTTTAACATATGCAGTAAACAGCGGTACAATTACACAATGAATAGCGGCATCAGAAAGTGCCAAAATTAGTATAAAATAGTCAAGAAGGTAAGGTAACCTTATTATGGAATAACTAGTGCAAACCGACAGAACCATCCGTAACAATAAATCGAATTTGTTACCTAAAAGAGGATGCGTTTGGTAGGTCGAGTTTTTAAATAATCTTCTGTGCTCTTATACCAATTACGTCTGTCAGGCTTAATTGTAATCTTAAGAAGCTTCCGGTAGTGAGGAAATTTACTGAAACAATTCTTGTTTTTACTACTGCTGCTGCTGCTACTACTACTACTACTACTACTACTACTACTACTACTACTACTACTACCACCACCACCACCACTACTACTACTACTACTACTACTACTACTACCACTACCACTACTACTACCACCACCACCACCACCACCACCACCACCACTACTACTACTACTACTACTACTACTGCTATTAACACTACTACCACCACCAGCACTACTACTGCTGCTACTACTACTACTACTACTACTACTTCTTCTACCACCACCAGTACTACCACTACTACTATTACTACTACTACTACTACCAGTATTACCACCACTACTACTACTACTACTACTACTACTACTACCACTACCACTACTACTACTACTACCACCACCACCACCACCACCACCACCACTACTACTACTACTACTATTGCTATTAACACTACTACCACCACCAGCACTACTACTGCTGCTACTACTACTACTACTACTACTTCTTCTACCACCACCACCACTACCACCAGTACTACCACTACTACTATTACTACTACTACTACTACCAGTATTACCACCACCACTACTACTGCTACTACTGTTGCTACTGCTACTACTACTACTAACATTATTATTATTATTAGTAGTAGTAGTAGTACTACTACTACTACTTACCCCAGTGACCGCGCAGTCTAAGGCCTGGGTCTGCAGCCGCTCGCTTGCCGGGATTGTGGGTTCGAATCCTGCCGGGAGCATAGATATATGTCTCTTGTGAAAGTTGTGTGTGGACATGTGGAGGTCTCTGCGTCGGGCTGATCACTCGTCCAGAGGAGTCCTACTGAGTGTGGTGTGTCTGAGTGTGATCGTGAATCATCGACAATGAGGCCTTGGCCCACTGGGGGCTGTAGCGCCATGGTAAAATACTACTATTACAACAACTGTTAACTACTACTACTAATAATAATAATAATAGTAATAATAACCGCCGCCGCCGCCGCCACCACCACCACCACCACCAGTGCCTCAGCAACCCCTTGTTACTTCATTCCCCTCAGCACGCTGATCTCTGAAACACACACACACATACCGGCAATGGTGTGCACAGTGCACAGGGGGAAGAACTGGCAAGAATGTCTATGCAATATCAGAAGGACGATTACTGACATAAACATGGCCTGAGCATTACATCATCCACGCGGGAAAAAAGAAATATTTTCAAAACAAAGACAGAAGTTTTTAGCACGTCCGTAATGTTACCTGCGTCAGTCCAGTAATTCTTCAGCGACACTGCATGCCGCTGCGGATCAGCGATCTCGTATCCTCAAATACGAAAAAAAAAGTCTGCTAACGTAATTAAAAGTATCTTTACAGATAAATCCCCTTCCTCGTGTCCCTTTCCATCAACACTGCCGCTAACCATACAGACTGGCTTTAGATTAGTTGGGCAAGTATTTGCATACTTTAATTTCGCGTGCATCTGTCTCAAATCCCCGGCCAGAAGTATCTGATGTTATGGCAGAGCTGCAAAACTGTTCACTGCTTAAACAGAAACAGTGTGTACAGGTTGGCACAAAAGTCACTCGACACTGGAAGCAACATGTTAAATGTCGAGTATCAAGTGACTACTATGCCACCTGGAAAGTTGTGCTGCCAACACTGAGAAACAAAGAGTACACGCGTCAAAAATGATTTCCTTACCAACGCTGTAGGATCACACCTAACTCAAACACAGCGACATACCTTGGCATGACGCTAGATGCCAAGCTGCGCTGGAAAGCACATGACAAGTTGTCGGATTGCTGGCTACAAGTCAGTATTCGGAATGTCCTGCGACCGACCACTTCGGCACAGATTTGTGTTGGTTTCCCTAGGTCTAAAAGCGAATGCTGAGATGGTTCCCACGATTCCAAGTTGCCACTACATGTTCCTCATGTAGCCCTCCCGACTTAAATTTCTTAGATCCTTATTTCATATTTATGTACATGCATAGTAATCACTGCCACCGGGCGACAGCCCGTTTGCAATTAAATATATCATCATTTTCTTCTTCTTTTTCTTCTTCTTCTTCTTCTTCTTCTTCTCCTCCTCCTCCTCCTCCTCCTCCTTTATGCAGGGTATTTATACCTACATTCTTGATACAAACTATGTCCCTAGAGAATACAGTGTTGCAGCTATTCTGTTGTTACTATTCACAGTGCTTATATCGTTAGTTTCAGTGTTGAATCTTTTGTACTTTTACATTAGTACTTTCCGAAGCATGTGTGCAGTGCCCAATATTATTATTATTATTATTATAAAAACGCGAAGAGATTGGACTAAAATACAAGAAAATATATTGGTTTATGGGAAGAAGCTCGCCCTGTCGATACACAGTAAGCTGATGGTGTACAAACAAATATTGCAGCCTGTGTGGACCTACGGCATACAGCTGTGGGGATGCGCGGAACACAGCAACACTGACATCGTTCAACGGTTTCAAAACATGGTAGTTAGGAACATCGTTGACGCACCTTGGTATATCGGAAACGCCGACCTTCATAGGGACCTTCAAATGGAGACGGCTACAAACGAAACTGGAAAGTTCTCTAAGAAGCATGAAGAATGGCTTCTCCGCTACGACAACGTCGATGCGATCCAGCTGCTGGACAACACGGAACTAGTGATAGGCTTAAAAAAAAACTTCTTGAACTGGTGTATGGGAAAACAAGGTAAAGTGCACCCTTGTACAGGCACTGAGGCTCTGTACAGGCCGTACGGCCCATACGGGGGAGTAGAGGTACAGCTCTACTCTTTCTTGACCACGGCACTGGAAGGGGGTGAGGGGTCAGCGTCACGCCCCGGCCGCTCTTTACCCCCGGGAAAGACCCGGTACCCATTGTACAGGAGGCTGGGTGGGCCGCAGGGCCGGTCTGGACAGGTGCGGAAAATCTCTCCCCCACCAGGATTCGATCCCCGGACCGTCCAGCCCGTAGCCAGTCGCTATACCGACTACGCTGGCCGGCCCAATTTGAGCTGGTGTGATCACTAAAAGCAGAGCACAATGGAGTGCACCATAAACACTATTAGTGTATGATAAAAACAGGGCACAGTGTAAGTGCACTAATCACCGTCAGCAAAGGAAAAGACAAGAAGCAAGCAAAACAAAACTAAACATGTAGAATCGCTGGGCGACACTTGGAACTACAATTCACTTAGCAAATAAAGTCACAGTAAAACAGCTTGTTAGTCTTAAGGCCAGGTGTTACTGTAATTAAGGGACGATATGTCGTTTAATAATAAACTATGCGTTGTGCAAGACTCTTCTTCTGTATTTAAATTAATAATTATCCAACAAGATGCGACTGTATTCAGTTTATTACATTTCTGTAGGCAGCTCTACATGTTTCGGGTGCTGACACCCATCATCAGGAGCTGGTACAGCTGTAATTACAGCTTCTGGTATTGATTAAGTGCAATGAGTAAAATGAAGTGCTATTAATACTAATGTATAATTTAATAATATTAATAGCAGCTACTTTAATCATTGCAGTTATTAATCAATACCAGAAGCTGTATTTACAGCTGTACAAGCTCCTGATGATGGATGTCAACACCCGAAACATGTAGAGCTGCCTACAGAAATGTAATAAACTGAATAAGTCGCATCTTGTTGGACAATTATTAAATTCGATTCACGACGCATGGACCCATGAATATAAAACTCTTTTCTTCTCTTCCTTCGATGGCACTGCAGTCCAATGCGGGCCTTCGATGGCACTGCAGTCCAATGCGGGCCTTCGATGGCACTGCAGTCCAATGCAGGCCTTCGATGGCACTGCAGTCCAATGTTGGCCTTCGCCTCCATAAAGTTCTGTTTTTTTTAACCTCTCTTTCCAGTTTTTAATTTTGTGTCTATTGATACATGTTTGTACACAATTCCACCATATGTTTTTGGTCGTCGTCTTCTTATCGGCCTCCCACAGGATTATTATTAAATACTTGACTTACTTTTGTTTCAATATCCATTCTATTAAGAATGCCAATCGAATTCAATCGACGTATTCTGACACACGAAATTATTCTGAATGAAGACATCACGATGTGCTTGTAATTCAATTAACGTTACACATTATACCTATATGTCAGCACAATCTTTTTTATTCTTAAGCAAGGCTACATGTTTCGGCTAAAAGTTAGTCATCTTCAGGCCCTTACAACATTTTCCGTTACCAGATGCTTTGCCCACTTTAGGATCCCATAGTGTTTACAGTTGTGGAATACATCTAGTTAAAACTTTCTAAAAAGGTTTTGATTTTGTTTGTAAAGTGTGTTATTTACAGAATTGTGTCTAAACATCAAAATATTAAAAAAAAAATCTTCCTTAACAGTGCGTTGATGATCATCGGATATTCAACTGTGAGTTCCGTTGTCGTACCCCAACATAAGCCATAACACGACAACGGAACTGACAGCTGAATATCCGATGATCATCAACGCACTGTTAATGAAGAATTTTTAAATATTTTAATGTTTAGACACAATCTGTAAATAACACACTTTATAAACAAAATCAAAACCTTTTTAGAAAGTTTTAACTAGATGTATTCCACAACTGTAAACACTATAGGATCTCAAAGTGGGCAAAGTATCTGGTAACGGAAAATGTTGTAAGGGCCTGAAGATGACTAACTTTTAGTCGAAACATGTAGCCTTGCTCAAGAATAAAAATGATTGCGATGACGTATACTGCGTAACGTTAATACGAAATTATATTTCAATCTCCAAACAGCTGCAGTAATTCCTTATTACATAGCTTTCTCCAATTTTCATCTATTTTAAATCCCCCAAACATTCTTTCTAAAACTCGTCTTTCAAAAGCAGCCAGCCGGGTAGCAATATATTTATTCCGTGTACAAGAATCGCACCAGACTCGTTATAAAGATAAACAACGTATAGGCCACGAAGACCCAGAGGGGGAGTAGAGGTATAGCTCTACTCTTCCTTTAACCTCGGCGCTGGATGGGGTGGGTGGCCAACGCCACGCCTCGGCCGCTTTACCCCCGGGAAAGACCCGGTACCCGTTGTATAGGAGGCCGGTTGGCGCCCAGGGCCAGTCTGGACGGCTGAGGAAATCTCGCTCTCCACCGGGATTCGATCCCCGGATCGTCCAGCCCGTAGCGAGTCGCTATACCGACTGAGCTTTCCCGGCCCACACCAGATTAGAATCGCAGATATACCTCACAGAGAGCACTTTAGGGTCATCACAAATATCAGTCGGTTAATATAACTTACTGAAATACTCGCTGTTAACTGTAACAATCGCGAAAACACAAAAATGCACTGTGGGAAAAATTCGGAGCCTCTAATTGGTAAGGCAGGTGGTATAAACCGGATGGAGCAACAGCCACTTGACTCTAAGCGCAGCTATTTATACAGACTGTTACGTGACTCTTCCGTCACGCTTCTTTAAAGGGTTAATGAGACAATACGTTACGAAGGCTGCTTTGTTTGTGTGCGTCGTATGTAAGGAAGCCGTCAGGAGCTAGTCAATGTGTCAATCAAAACAATTTCCCTTCAACAATACAGAACGAACAGACAGGCGTATCCGCTCATTACGCTAACTGGTGCAAACGGAAACACATAAAAATTAATAACAGCCTCACCTCACAAATTGGATTATACGGACTCCTATCAAATGCTGTCTCCCTGCATAATATCCACACTGAATAACCAACAAAGCTCCTAAACTAACTAGCTGTTCCCAGACAACAATCGCAGTCCGGCTCGCACTGTGTTGCTGATTCTCGCCGACAAATTTTATAAACAAAAAGTCTCCAGCAATTGTCATTTCTGCATTGTGTTTTGTTGCTAGGTAACCGAAGTCACTTGGAAGTGCGCAGCAGGGCGAGCAGTGCCCTCAAGCTTGGCTCTCAACTTCAGTTACTTTATACTCTATGAATCTGCGGGACGCAAATGACTACGTCAAGGTTATTCATAAGGTGATACCAGTCACAGTACACCCTCTGAGTTGGATTAGATTGTCTAGTGTTGTGATGACGGTGTATTAACCTTAGCGTTACTGGACTTTGCTTATGGAGTGGTGTTCAAAACAGATCAGTGCTTCAGGTTAGCTCTTCCTGCCGCGTCCAGATCGGTATCATTCTCGCTGAAAATTCGGTACTGTTCGGAGTAGCAGGTGAAACGAGGAGGCCCATCAATATCATTAACCTTTTGACGCCTAATATCAACTATAGTGGTCGTACCGCACCGCTAACCTCTAAAGTTGCATTTTATATATTTAATCAACAAATATAGGTACTGAATATTTTAAACATGGTGTATACTCTCCTTTTTTTTCTTCAAAATGCAGTTTCTTTTATAATTCTAACGCATTTGTTTCCTGTATTATGCATATTTTATATACAGGTGTGCTAAAATTAAAAAAAAATAATTCCGGTGCCAAAAGGTTAAAAAGAATTTTAGAAGAAATGGTGAGTTAGTAAGTGAAGATAGATTTTGATGGAAGGAATAACGATGTGATAGGAGTGTATTAAAACAATAATTAATATGTGTCAGCATAACTATTTTATTACACAAGGCTACATGTTTCGACCTTTTAAACGGTCATCTTCAGGCATTCTAACATATGGAGTCAACAGATGCTGTGTACATGTTGGGATCCCAACATGTACACAGCATCTGTTGACTCAATCTGTTAGAATGCCTGAAGGTGACCGTTTAAAAGGTCGAAACATGTAGCCTTGTGTAATTAAATAGTTATGCTGACGTATATTAATTGATGTTTTAGAAGATAAATTTGTTCCTGTCCGCGCCATGAAGGGATAGAGTAATCAGTATCGCGACTCGCTACGGGCTGGACGGTCCGGGGATCTAATCCCGGTGGGGGGCGAGATTTTCCGCATCTGTCCAGACCATCCCTGGGGTCCATCCAGCCTCTTGTACAATGGGTACCGGAGCTTTCCCGTGGGTAGAGCGGCCAAGGCGGGGCGTTGAACAGCCACCCCCATCTAGCCCCGAGGTTAAAGAAATACTACAGCTATACCTCTACTCCACCTCTGAGCCTTGGTGGCCTATTCTAGGGTGAACTTTACCTTTACCTTTACCGCGCCATGAAGGTATATATAGGAAGTATATGTATATTCATTTCTCAATTCGGCGCTAGATGCCAATGAGCGATAACCTTCACGTTCTGGCCGCCTTTTCCTTGGGAAAGGACTATGATACATATTGAATATGAGGCTGGATGGGCACCAGAGCGGGTCTGGAAGTTGGTTGATTAAACTTTTGGCGCCGGAATTATTTTTTTAATTTTAGCACATTCTGTATATAAAATGTGAATAATACGGGAACCAAATACGTTAGAATTATGAAACAAACTGCACTTTGAAGAGAAAAAAACGGACAGTATATACCATGTTTAAAATATTCAGTACCTATATTTGATGAATAAATATATAAAATGCAACTTTAGAGGTTAGCGGTGCGGTACGACCACTATAGTTGACATTAGGCATCAAAAGGTTAAGTAATTAGGCAGTGAGCAAGTCCATGCGAATATCTGAGGTGTAACACAAATTACATAATTTAAATAAGGAGAAGAATTGAGTATGATATTTACTGTGAAACAGGACCTGAACTATGCAGCAGGTTTCTGAAACACAAACCGTATACACTTTTCCTTTCACCGCTAACTGATTCTACAGCCAGGAATTTACAGTTTAGAGCAGTCATACATTACACACTTCTATGCTTATATCTGAGAACTTTCAAACGCCGTAAAATCAATGTAGGAGGAAACAAAAGTTTGAAGGTTTTGTTAATATTAATTTCAACGTCTGCCCCTAGCCGAGCGCAGGAAAAAAAAGTTGTGGTTTTATTCTTTCCGTAGGCTGATTTATTTTTGACTCGCGACAAAACAATACCCCCTTCTTGCACACAAGCACACGGGATCTCTAAACGGTCTCCAGGTTACGGCTTATTGCTAATATTGCGTCTCTCTCCTCCACTACAACCAGATTCTGGCGTCGGAATATTGAGAGTGACGTCTGTAACTTGGACAAGGCGTTTAAAGAGTGCCATACACACTCAGTGAAACTGAACGATTTTACTGTGTGGCGTCATACCTGACGGAAAAACTGAGTAAACTGCGGAGTTTTGACAGGCAATAGCGCAGGCCTCAGAACTGTCCTTTCCAGTTGTCTCTCTCTCACACACACACACACACACACACAGAACTGCGCAGTTCACTCAGAGAATCCCACACACATTCAATTCAGTTTTTCGTGCAGTTTTTTTTACACAGTTAAACTGCACAGTGTAACTTAGAGTGCATGAGGGCCTTTACATGTTACACGCAACGCGAATATCAAGCCATTATAAGCAGCACGCATTTCATTAATACGCTAAGAATCTGAGGACGAAGAAAAGCGAAAGTACAGGGTGATTAAAAAAGACGGACTCAATTTCGAAGTCTACATTTCCTGAACTATACAAGGTATGTGAAGGATTTACATAACATTTGAAAGAGGAAGTCCTAAATTTTCAAATACCACCGCTAGAGCGCTCGCCTATCGCAAAGCCGTGCAGCAGCGTCAGTTGAAAGCAAAATGGCTACCATGCAGCACAAGAATTTTTGCGTGTATCAGAGGAGAACGTGAGACGAACTCAAAAGAGTTTTGAGCGTAGCCCACGCAAGTCAACTCGTAGAGTGAGCAGAGAACTTGGAATACCGCAACCAACTGTCTGGCGTGTGTTGAGGCGCCGCTTACTGTCCAATTGAGTCCATATTTTTTAATCACACAGTATTTTCCTATCCACTGCTCCCTGATTTCTGAAAAAGCAATATATAACCAGACTTTTGTTGAGTTTTTAATAATATTGTAAACATATCAGCCACATGACGCAGTCCGCACATCGCGAATCAACACTTACACTTGTTAATTGTTAATTACATCCACAGGATTTTATATAGGTTGTATATGAATTTTACAATCTTCTAATGTTCATATAATACAACAAACTACGTATTTTACTAATTTAGACCACTCGCTTGTTTCCAGAGTGACGATACCAGATGCTGTATTAATACATTTGTCCTCCTGAAGATGAGTACAATAGTGCTCGAAACATGTAGAAGAATATAGTAAATGTAATGAAATATGGAATTTGTGCACTCTCGTAACCTGTGTACTGAACAGTCATCTAAAGTGAATGACAATACCAGATGTTGTATTAATACAATATGACCTCCTGAAGATGAGCACAATAGTGCTCGAAACATGTAGAGGAATGTAGTAAATGTATTAAAATAAAGAATTTGTGCATCAAGTTGGTAAAAAAAAAAGACTATCATTATATTAGGATGCACGGTCAACAAAATGTAAAAATTCCAAAAAAAAAAGCATTTGCTATTTGAAAGATTTCGAGTCTTCGCCCGTTTGTTCTTCTGGCAAAAATCATATGTAGTTGAAGATAAGTACGGAGCATTGGTGGAATGACAATGACAGGGGAAAACTGCAGTACTCGGAGAAAAACCAGTCCCACTGTCACTTTGTCCACCTTAAGTGTCAAATGGACTGAGCTGGGATGTGGGGACAAGAATGACACCGTATTAAAGTCTTAACTTGTCCAAGAATAATAAAATAAATTATATACTTAAACAGTCAAAAACAATTTTTTTTCTTAATAGTCAATAAGGCCAAAAAAAATACATTGTTGTGTTTGACTGTGTACGTATATAATTTATTTTATTATTACTGTATTTTTTTTGGGCCGGGTAGCTCAGTAGGTATAGCGGCTGAGCTACGGGCTGGACGGTCCGCGGTCGAATCACGGTGGGGACGAGATTTTCCGCCTGTCCGGACCGGCCCTGGAGCCCACCCAGCCTCCTGCAAAAAGGGTACCGGATCTTTCCCGGGGGTAAAGTTCGGCCGGGGCGTGCTGCTAAACACTGACCCCCTTCTAGTGCCGCGGTCATGGAAGAGTAGAGCTATACCTCTACCCATCCTCTGGGCCACACCGGGCCTGTAACGGGA